>WNFY01000679.1_pt1 | contig 31056 bp, 30 predicted proteins | sample 5400091 | NCBI WGS metagenome assembly WNFY01 (sample SAMN13153364, study PRJNA577476) | soil metagenome | isolation source: 60 cm soil or saprolite under grassland replicate 1 | place: USA:California | collected 2016-06-15 | reverse complement strand
CTCCGCGCCGCCGCCGACGCCATCCGGCTGTCCCGCCGCACCCTGGCCACCATCAAGGGCAACCTGTTCTGGGCGTTCGCCTACAACGTCGCCGCCCTCCCACTGGCCGCCGCCGGCCTGCTCAACCCGCTGATCGCCGACGCCGCCATGGCGTTCAGCTCGGTGTTCGTCGTGACCAACAGCCTACGGCTGCGCCGGTTCCGCCCCCTGCACGGCACCTGACGAGCTCGATGAACGGGTGGAGCCCGCCGCCGCCCGAGCCGGCCGCCGGCTCGGTGGTGGGTCGGTCCGCGAGGCCATCGTGACCGCCGTCGGATCGTCCATGCTGGGTCTCTACCTGTTCGGGTCGCTGGCGAGCCGTGAGTCCAGACGCTGCCGGCCGGTGCCTTTCCGCAGCCGCGTTCGCACTCGGTACCCCTCCCGGGCGCCGTCGCGGGCACACGCCCAGCTTGCCGGCGGACACCGAGCCTCGCTCGGGCGAGCCCTCAGCTGGGCGGGGTAAGCGCGGCAACGTCATGGCCGAGGAGTTCGACGTTCAGGGCGATGGCGGCAACGGCCGGTGCCGGGGTTGATGGGTTACCGGCGCAGACCAGCACCCCCGGCCGGACCCGGCTGAGGACCGGCGCGACGCTCATCCGGCCGGGCCATCCGGACGATAAGAACGTCGAATACGCCGCCAGCCGGGTGCGATTCAGCTGTCGACTCTGGAGGGGCCGGCGGTGGAGGCCTGCCGGGCGCCAGAAGCGGCCAGGGGCGCCGTGGGCGGGGTGGCCGGGGTGGCCGAGGCGGCCGCGGCGGGCACGGCAGGGGTGCCGGGGGTGTTGGTGTGCCGTCGCCGTGCCCGGCTGCGGATCACGCCGATGGCCATGGGCAGGCACATCAGCGCGATCATGGCCGCGCAGGCCAGCCCGAGTCCGATCGAGAAGCTGCCCATCATCGTGTGCCTCCTGGGTTGTTGGTCGGCTGGCTGCCGGTCAGCCGGTGCACCGCGCCGCGGAAGGTGTCTGCGGGCAGCGCCTGCGGGTCGACCAGCCGGGTGAGCATGAATCCGGTCCAGAGCGCGTGGATGACCGCGGCCAGCTCGCCGGTCGGTCCGGTGATCTCCCGGCACAGCGCCTCGGCTAGTACGGCTCGGGTCTGGGCCTGGACCTGGGCGAAGCGGGCGGCGTCGTCGGGGTGGCGCTGGGCGTAGAGCCACAGCTCGGCCCACAGCGTCCACCATTGCCGGTGCTGGTCGTCCAGGTCGGCGAACCGCTTGACCACCGCGGTCAGCAGCTGGTCCAGGGTGGGGTGGGCCTGGACCAGTTCGGTGAGGGTGGCCTGTTCGCCGGCGCAGTGCTGTTCGAAGGCGGCCAGGAACAGGTCCTCTTTGGTGGCGAAGTTGGAGTAGACCGCGCCGACGGTGAACCCGGCCTGGGCGGCGATCGCGTCGACCGAGGCGCCGGTGTAGCCGTCCCGGGCAAAGATGTGAATCGCGGCGTCGACGAGCAGGTCGCGGGTGCGTTGCCGGCTCTGCTCGCGGGTCAGCCGGGTCCGGGTCCCCGTCACACTTGTCATAGCGTTTATTATTCAGATAGTGGAAGCTATCGTCAAGAGGTCGGACCGGAGCCAGCAGCGGAAGGGAGCCGACCATGGCCGGCGCCGGCGAGCAGGATCGGCTGCGCCGGTACTGGGACAAGCACTCCCGGTCCTACGACCGGGACATGCGGTTCTTCGACCGCATCGCGTTCGGCGAGTCCCGAGCCTGGATCTGCGCCCAGGCCACCGGCGACGTGCTGGAGGTGGCCATCGGCACCGGGCTGAACCTGCCGTACTACCCGGCTGAGGTCCGGCTGACCGGCATCGAATGGAGCCCGGCGATGCTGGCGCAGGCCCGCCGCCGGGCCGAGGAACTCGGCCGGCCCGTGACCCTGCGGGAAGGCGACGCGCAGGCGCTGCCGTTCCCGGACGCCAGCTTCGAGACGGCGGTGTGCACCCTGTCGCTGTGCGCTATCCCGGACGACCAGCGGGCGGTGGCCGAGATGACCCGGGTGCTGCGGCCCGGCGGCCGGCGCCGGCTGCTCGACCACGTCGCCGGCTCTGCCTGGCCGGTGCCGGCCGTCCAACGGCTGCTCGAGCTGGCCACCGTACCCACCGGCGGCGAGCACTTCCGGCGCCGCCCGCTGCGTCACGTGCAGGTCGCCGGGCTGGAGATCGAGCGCCACGACCGGTTCAAACTCGGCGTGGTCGAACGCCTCACCGCCCGCAAACCCGCCGCTCCGCACGCACACCAGCCTTACCCCACCGGCAACTGACCGGAGCTGCGGCAGCGACCCCGGATCGGTCGGGCGGGTCCCAACAGCGGACCTGCGGCACGCCTACCGATCGGCGGGCCGGCGACGACGCCGACGCCCCCACCGCCGGCCGCCGACGCAGGAAGAACCGACCAGTCCGGGGACCGGCGACTGCACTGACGGGGCGGTTGTGACCGCGACGTAGGCGTCCGGGGACCGCGGTCACCGCCAGGACGCTCCGTGACGAGGGACGGCACGGTGCCGGCACTGGTCGATCGCCAGGCGGGTAGACCAGCAGGCGGAGGCAGCTGATGACAAGCTGGTCGGCCGGGCCAGTGACCTGCGTGGCCATGCTGGCGCTGTTCTGCCCACCGGCGGCGGTCGGCATGATCCGTCGGCGTCGTCGGCGTGGCCGTGCCGGCGCGCCGACCGCGCCCCCAGCCGAGCAGACGACGGATGGGCGGACGGTGCGCTCACGGCCGCACCCGACCCGTGGAGGCGGCCGTGACCCGCCGGCTGCTGAGCGGCGCGACGGTGTGGGCCGGCGCGAGCTGCGAGCCGCGGCCGGCGTGGCTGCTCGTCGAGGACGACCGGGTGGCGGCCGTCGGCGCGGAGGATCAACCCCCGCCGGCCGACCAGGTGCTGGATCTGACCGGCCAGCACCTCCTGCCCGGGTTCGTGGACGTGCACCTGCACCTGAGCCAGGCCGCGTGGTTTCCGCGCGGCGGTGACGCGTTGGGCTGGACCGGGCTGGCCGACGCGCTGCGCACGGTGCGGGCCGCGGCGGACGCCGACCCGGACGCGCCGTGGCTGCTGTTCTGGTCCGCCGCCCGGTTCGCCTGGCCGGAGGGGCGGCTGCCGACCGCCCAGGAGCTGGATGAGGCGGCGCCCGGCCGCCGGGTGCTGATCAGCACGCTGGACATGCACCGCGGCGCGGTCTCCTCCCCGGGCCTGGCCGCGCTCGGGCGGATGGACGGGTTCGGCGAGGACGTCACCAGAGACCGTCGTGGCCGGCCGACCGGCGAGGTGTGGGAGGCGGCGTACGGGATCGTGTTGCAGCGGGCGCTGGCCGACACCGAGGCGCACGCCGGCGCGCGAGGGGTCGCGGCGGTGCTGGCCGACCAGGTCAGCCGCTGCCTGGCCTACGGCATCACCCACGCGCACGACCCGTACCTGCCTCCGGCCGGGCACGAGCGGATGCTCGCCCTGCGCGCGGCCAGCCGGATGCGGCTGTCCTGGGCGACTGGGTCGCCGGCCGGGATGCACAGCAGGCCACCGGGCGCCGCGGGTGCGCCCGCCGGCCCCTACGGTGACGCGGACCCCGAGGTGAAGCTGTTCGCCGACGGCGGCGAGCGCTGCGCCGTCCACCTGCCGTCCCGCGCCGTCCTGGACCTGCTCGCCGGTGCCGCCGGACAGGCGTGGCGGATGCGGGCGACCGGCCCACTGCGGGAGGCGCTGGGGCGCCGGCTGGTGCTGCGGCCGCGGCACCTGCAGCTGCCCTACCTGCGCTACACCGACACCGAACTGGCCGCCCTGGTCGCCGGCTACGTCGAGGCCGGGGTGCGACCGCGCATCCACGCCCTGGGCAACCTGGCCGGCCAGCAGGCCGCCCGGGTCCTGCTAAGCCTCGGTGTCCCGGCCGGCGCCGCGGCCATCGACCACCTCCTCCTGCTCGACCCCGCCACCGCCGACCTGGTCGCCGCCACCGGCGTGACCGTCTCCTACCAGCCCGGGTTCCTCCCCGGCTACGGCGAGATGATCGCCGGGACCCGGATGGACCGGCACCTGGCCGTGTTCGGTGCCCGGCTGCTGCTGCGCGCCGGCGTCCCGCTGGCGGTCAGCTCCGACCACCCCTGCGGCCCGCTGGACCCGCTGCACAACCTGCGCGCCGCGGTCGACCGGCGGCTGCCCGGCGGCCGGCAGCTGCAACCGGACCAGGCGCTCACCCCAAGCGAAGCCGTCCGCGCCCACACCGGCACCGCCGCCGCCTCGCTACGCGCGCCCGGCGCCGGCGGCCTCGCCCCCGGCCAGGCCGCCGACCTCGTCGTCTGCGACGGCGACCCGTTCGAACCCGACACCCGGGTGGTGCAGACCTGGGTCGCCGGCCAGCCGGTCTGGCGCGCCCCGGGCCCTGTCACCGGCCGCCCGACCTGACACGATCACCGACCGGACGGGCCAGGGCAGGCGCGGCTGCCGGATGCCGCGGCACGGGTCGGGCAGCCGCCGCGGGCGGGTACGGCGACCGGCCTGGAGAGCCAGGCGCCGCCAAACCTGCGCCCCGATGCACCTATTCGAGTCTTTCTCCGTTTGGCTGGCGGAGTCCCGGTATTCGAACCCTCGGTAACGTCGGCGCGTCGCCCGGGGCTGGCAGGTAGGCATTTGCCCGCCGACGTCGCACGCCGGCACAGGTCCGTCGCTGTCGTTACAGCCAGGATGGCCGGAGCCGTCGGCCGGCACCGTTCCGGTCCACCCGCCCCGGGACTCCGTCCGGGATCACTCGTGCTCGGGCAGGCTACGGAGGAGGTGGTCCGCGTGGGCGAGGGTCTCGGTGACCAGGCGGCGGACGTGCCTGCCCTTGGTGGTGTAGATCATCCGGCGGCCGTCCCGGCGGGCGGTGACCAGCCCGCCGAGCCGCAGCCGGCCCAGGTGCTGGGAGACGGCCGGCCGGGGCACGCCGGTGAGCGCGGTCAGGGCGGTGACGTCGTGCTCGGCGTGGGCGAGCGCGGCGAGCAGCCGCAGCCGGGTGGGATCGGCCAGCAGCCGCAGGAGGTCGGCCGCCGCGCGGGCCTGCTCGACGCTGGGCAGGTCCGAACCACCGGCCGACGTGTGCGTGGGTGCGTACATGAGCACCTATCATGGCAGGCGTGACCGGTCACCACCACCCGCAAGATCCTGGACGCGGAGCGGACCACCGGCATGACCACCGGCACGATCACGACCACGGCCACGACGGCCGGCATGAGCAGGGATACGGGCACTGGCACGGTGGGGGTGCTCTGGGCCGGGTGCGTGAGCTGGTGGTGGGGCACGGCCACGACGCGGCGGACCGGGTGGACTCGGCGTTGGAGGCCAGCCGGGCCGGGATGCGGTGTGTGGGCTGGAGCTTCGCCGGGCTGACCGGGACCGCGCTGTTGCAGGCGGCGGTGGTGGCGGTCTCCGGGTCGGTGGCGCTGCTGGGGGACACGTTGCACAACTTCGCCGACGGGCTGACCGCGGTGCCGCTGGCGATCGCGTTCACCGTCGGCCGGCGGGCGGCGACCCGCCGGTACACCTACGGGTTCGGCCGGGCCGAGGACCTGGCCGGTCTGGTGGTGGTGGCGCTGATCGCGCTGTCGGCGGTGGCGGCCGGGTGGGAGGCAGTGCTTCGGCTGCTGCACCCGCGGCAGGTCAGCGCGCTGCCGCTGGTGGCCGCCGCGGCGCTGATCGGCTTCGCCGGGAACGAGCTGGTCGCCCGGTACCGGATCCGGGTCGGCCGGCGGATCGGCTCGGCCGCGCTGGTCGCCGACGGGCTGCACGCCCGCACCGACGGGTTCACCAGCCTGGCGGTGCTGCTCGGCGCGGGCGGGGTCGCGCTCGGCGTCCGGGCCGCCGACCCGGTCGTCGGCCTGCTCATCACCGTCGCGATCGCCGTGGTGCTGCGGGACGCCGCCCGCCAGGTCTACCGGCGGCTGATGGACGCGGTCGACCCGCACCTGGTGGCGGCCGCCGAGGCCAGCGTCCGGGCCACCAGCGGGGTCGAGGACGTGGACGAGCTCCGGCTCCGCTGGATCGGGCACAGCCTGCGCGCCGAGGTCGAGATCGTCGTCGACCCGACGCTGTCGCTGGTCGCCGCGCACCGGGTCGCCCACGACGCCGAGCACCGGCTGCTGCACGACGTCCCCCGGCTGGCCGCGGCGCTGGTGCACGCCCACCCCCGGCCCGAGGCCGCCCGGGAGGCACACCGGCTGGTCGAGCACCACCGCTGACCCGGTCCGGAAACAGCCAATCCCGATCACCGAGCTTCGATGCCCGGCCTGACCCGCGTGCGTTGCAGAACGGCGGCATCACCGGCGTGCGGGTGCAGCTGCCGGCCGGCCAGGACGCCGGGCTGCCGGTCGCCGAGACGCAGGTGTTCAAGACCATCTAGTCCTGCGGCGACGGCCGGCAGGACGCCTGGATCGAGCTGCCCGCTGCTGGCGGCGGGGAACCGGAGATGCCGCACCGGTCCTGAAACGGGCGCCCGCAGCCCCAGCCACCACCACCACCACACCCTCGGCGACCACGACCGCAGCACCCACCGCCACGGCCGGTCCGGCCGCCGTTACACCCGCTGCACCGGCCGCGCGGGTGGCGGCGGACCCGGCACGCAATCGGGATCGCCGGTGCTGCGCCGGTGCCGTCCTGGCCGCCATCGGCGACGCCATGAAAGGTCGCTGCGCCCGAGTGGGTGCGGCTGGCCGTGGTCGCCGTTTGCCGGCTGCGGCGCTCAGGCCGGTCCGGGTGGCGGTGTCAGTACAGGTAGATGTCGATGACGAGGCCCGCCAGCGCGGTCCATGCTGCCAGCCGGCTGCTGCGCCGGGCCGGGTCCCTCGCGCCCCGGCCCGAGGCTGAGTCCGACGGCCGCGCCGGCGAGGGTGAAGACGCCGGAGCCGGTGTCCTGCCAGGCGATCGGGAACGGCCGGAACGGCAGGTCGTGGGAGAACGCGGCGGTAGCGCCGAAGATCAGCGCGCGCTGTCCGAGACGCCGGCACGTCACGAGCGGCCGTTGACCCCGGCGTCGCTGCATCGGATCCGGGCGACGTTGTAGGCGGAGCTGAACGCCGCGATCCGGGAGCGGCTGCTGCGGGACAACCCGGCCCGGTAGGTCGAGCTACGGACCCGCGCCGGCCGCCGGCTCAAGTGTGGACCGCGCCGCGGGTGCGGGCGTGGCGGGACGGGGCGAGCGGTCGACGCTGGCGGTGTGGACCTGTCCGCCACGGAGGCGAAGCCTGCGGTGATCGACCCTCGCCTACGGACAGGCACCGAAACCTGCCGGGATCGGCTCGGATGACGTAGGGTCCGCTGCGCCAGCCAGACCAGGCCAGCCGGACCCGGGTCGAGGCGATGCGGCGAACGGCCGGTCCGGCGCTTTCTCGGGGGGTGCGCGATGAGTCGCAGGCCGACGGTCGTCCGGGTGGCCGGATCGGTGGTGCTGGCCGGTGCGATGCTGATGGCCAGCACCCCCGGCTCGGCGGCGGCCGGCGGCGCGCAGCTGGCGGCCGCCGGTCCCTACCGGGTCAAGGACCTGCGCGCGCTGTCCGGTCCCAGTCCGTTCCCGGCCGGCTGCCCGGGCGCGGTCAACGACGGGGAAAAGGTCACCGGCGGCGAGATCGAGCCGGCGATCACGGTCAATCCGGCCCGGCCGCAGAGCATCGTCGGTGTTTGGCAGCAGGATTTCGGCTTCGGGGCGCGCACCGATCTGATCGGCGCGTCGTTCGACGGCGGCCGGCGGTGGATCCACGCGATGATCCCGGGCCTGACGGTGTGCACCGGGGGTACGGCGGACTTCGCGTCCGACCCGTGGATCTCCGCCGGTGTCGACGGCACCGTGTACTTCGCCGGTTCGGCTGGCTCCGCCGCGTCCGAGCCGCCGCCGCTCGCCGTGATCACCAGTCGGTCGAGGGACGGCGGCCGCAGTTGGGCACCGCCGACGGCGCTGACACCGCTGGACCCGAACCTGGATACGCCGGCCATCACGGCCAGTCCGGTGCTGCCCGGGCATGCCTACCTGTCCTGGGCGAGCTGGGATCACCTGTACAACTTCCCGTTGAACAGCGCGCTGAGGTTCTCCCGCAGCACTGACGGCGGGGCCAGCTGGTCCCCGCAGGTCGTCATCGACCAGCCCGGCCCGACCGCCCTCGACGTCGCCGGCCGGATCCTGGTCCTGCCCGACCGCGCCCGGCAGCGTCGTGAGCCCGGTCCCGGGGTGCTGCTGGCCGTGTTCGCCCGCGCCGACCTCGCCACCGGGGTGGGCGGGCTGTTCGCGGCCCGGTCCCTGGACGAGGGACGGACCTGGCTGCCGGCGGTGCAGATCGGCTCGCAGCCGGTGGCGACGTACTTCGACCCGGACAGCGGGCTGGAGCTGCCGAATGCGGGATTCCCCAGCGCGGCGGTCGCCCCCGACGGCACCGCCTATGTCGCGTTCGAGGCTCCCCGCTCGGCCAGTTCGGGCGCGATCGGGGTGGCCCGCTCTCGCGACGGTGGCCGCACCTGGACCCAGGCCACGCCAGCCGGGGTGGGAGCGTTCGCGTTCGAGCCCGCGATCGCCGTCGACTCCCACGGAACGGTCGGGCTGAGCTTCTATGACTTCCGCAACGACCGGCTGGGCGACGCCAGCCTGACCGCCGACAGCTGGTTCGTCCACTCCACCGACCGCGGAGCGTCCTGGCGGGAGACACACCTCGCCGGGCCGTTCGACCTACGCGGCGCACCGTTCGCCGAGACCGGGCACGCGCTGGGCGAATACCAGGGAATGACCGCGCTGCCCGGCCGCGGCTTCGGCGTCATCCTCACCCTGGCCCGGCCGTTGGCCCGCGACGGGACCACCGACATCTTCTTCGCCCGGATCGGGCCCGGCTAGCGCCCGCGTCCTTGCATCCCCCGCCGACGAGGCGCGTCGCAGGGAACGCCTCAATCGACGGACGTGCACGGGCGGGCGACCAGGCCGCCGGTCGCAGCACCGGGCATGCTTAGCCTTAGCACGCTGTTCGTCGGTCATGTCGTCGCCAGTGACCCTGCCGGTCGGGCCGACCAGCAGTGCCGCGGCGAATGAGTCGGTGCCCCAGCCGCTGCCCAGGTCGAGTACCTGGTCGCCCGGGGCGAGCCGGGCGAGGTCGAGGGCGTACCCGACGCCGGCGAACGAGGCCAGCGCCTCGGCGGGGATGCGGTCGAGCAGGTCGGCCGGGTAGCCGAGCTGCTCGGCGAGCGGGCGGCCGAGCGGGAAGTGATAGAAGGCGTGCGGTTCCAGCGCCACTCCCCGGTAGAGCGCCTTGACCTGGCGCAAGAGGTCGACGGTGTCGAGTTGGGGAGTCGTTGTCATCGGCATGCCTTCTTCGGGTGGTTCCAGTCGGCGTCGTACAGCCGACCCACCTCGCCCTGGGCGGGTGCCTCGGCGGGTGTGTCCAGGTTGGACATCAGCCGGCGTCGATGTCGATGGTGACCGGGACCTGGTTGGTGATGATGTCGTAGACGGCCGACCGGGCCCGGGACTGCTCGACGATCTCGCGTAGCTTGCCGGCCGGGGCGTCGCCCTTGACGGTGAGCCGGACGGTGATGTTCTGGTAGCCGTTGCGGACGTCCGGGTTCAGCCCGAGGATGCCGTTGAGGTCGATGTCACCGGACACGGTGGAGCGGACCTCGGTGAGTCGGATCTTTCGGGCGGCGGCGATGTTGGCCAGGCCGGCGGTGAGGCAGGCGGCGAGCGCGTGCAGCACGTACTCCACCGGGGTGGGGCCGTTGTCGCGGCCGACCAGGACGGCGGGGTGGTCGGCGTCGAAGTGGAAGGTGCGCTCGTGGGTGCGCTCCTCGCCGACGCCGTGGAAGCCGTGGATGGTGCCGCGGCTGTGGGTGCCGCTGATCCATTGGTTGTGGGCCCGGAACTGGAACTTGGCCGCCTCGGGCGCGGCCTTGACCGCGTCCAGGGTGGCGAAGAGGGTGGCGGTGTCGGCGCCGTTGCGGGTCGAGTCGGTGAGCGTGCTGGTCATCTCGGTTCTCCTTCGGTGTGGTGGGGGTGGTCAGGCGCAGGCGAGCTCGGGCTGGCCCGGAACCGGGCCGGCGGCCAGCTCGGCCGCCTCGACGTCGATTGCCTTGCTGAGCTGCTTCTGCAGCTGGACGAACTCGGGCACCGGCGGGTAGGCGGCCAGCGCGCAGGTCAGGTCGAAGACCTCGCGCAGGGCGCTGTCGCGCCGGTGTTGGTAGCCGGCCAGGGCGGTGCCCTCGTCGGCCTCGCCGCGCAGCGCCTCATGCAGGGCGACGGCGAGCAGCTCGGCGTCCCGGTAGGCGTCGGACAGGCCGTAGCCGGTGACCGCGTCGCGGTGGTAGCCGGCGTCGCCGACCAGCGCCCAGCCGGGGCCGTGGGCTCTGCGTAGCTGGTTGGGCAGGCGCAGCATGCCGGTGACCGTGGAGGTGCGCTGTCCGGTACGCAGCCGGGCCGCCAGCTCCGGCGCGGCGGCCTGCAGCTGGGCGGTGAACGCCTCGGTGCGGGAGGCGGCCCGGCGGCGGGCCGCCCGGGCGGCCGCGGACGGGGTGCCGACCCAGATGCAAGCCTGACCGTAGTGGGTGGGGAACACCCCGGCCAGGGCGCGGTCGGCGACGATCAGTTCGATGCCGTGCCACGGGAGACCGCCGAAGTAGGCGTACTGGACGGCGCCAGCATCGCCGCGGTGCTCGATGATCTCGGCGCCGACCGAGCGCGCCACGGTGGATCCCAGCCCGTCCGCGCCGACCACGAACCGGGCGTCGATCTGGATCGGGGCGCCGGTGCGGTCGCGGCCGTACACGCCGACGGCCCGGCCGGCGTCGTGCAGGCGGACGCCGGTGACCGTGTCGCCCAGTCGCATGTGGACGCCTGCGTGGGCGGCGGCCTCGGCCACGATGGTGTCCAGGATGTAGCGGCGGGGCGCGATCAGGAGGTCCACCCCAGCCTTGTGTTTCACCTCCCGGGTGACCGACTCGCCCGCGGCGGTGAAGGTGACCTGACGGATGGCAGGTGCTCCGCTGGCCAGCACGGCCGGCAGCAGCCCCCAGCGGTGCAGCTGGACCACACCGGGGCGGGCGATCTGGTGGGTGGAGACGGTGTCGGCCGGGAACGTGGTCCGGTCGACCAGGGCCACGTCGTGCCCGAGGCGGGCCAGCAGCAGTGCGGTGGCCGCGCCGGCGGCGCGGGCGCCGACCACGGCGACGTCATGGCGGTGGCGGTGGGTGGGCATGGTGAGGGACTCCGGGTCTGCTGGTCGGCGTTTGGCGAGGAGGTCAGGCGGACCGGGGGGCGGCGAACCACGCTCGCCAGCGGCGGACCGGCCCGCGGCCCTCGTCGTCGAGAAAGTCCACAATGGATTGCTTGACCAACCCGTATTCGTGGAACGACTCGATCTCGGCCCGGGTGAGTGGCCATGGCAGCTCGCCGGGATCCTCGTGCTGGTCGCGCGCCCCCCCGATGACCAGCAGCCGGCCGCCGGGTGCGACCAGCCGGGCGAGCCGGGCGAAGGCGGTGCGCCGCGCCGCGCCGGTGAGCACCTGCAGCGTGAACACCTCGACGACCAGATCGAACGCGCCGGCCCAGGCCCGCGGCGGGGACAGCAGATCGGCGGTCAGGTACTCCACGGTGGAGCGGGGAAAGCGCCGCCGCGCGGCGGCGATCGCGGTCGGCGACACGTCGAAGGCCACCGTGGTGAAGCCCAGCGAGGCGACGTGTTCGGCATCGTCGCCCAGACCGCAGCCGACCACGAGTACGCGCCCGCCCCCGGGCAGACCGGCCAGCGCCGAGACCACTCGTGGGTTGGGAGCGAAGTCCGCCCACGGCACGGTGGTGGTGCCCTGCTCGGCGGCCGCATACAGCGTCTCGAACCAGCCGGTGGGCTCACCGCGGGCGATCGAATCCGCGGCGAGCCGGCGCGTGTAGCGGCGGTCCGCATCGGTCACCGCGGCCACGGTGGCCGCTGGCGTGGCATGGTCCATGACTACGCCACGTCTTCGATCGAGCGACCGAACGTGACTGCATCGCGTATCATCGCCGGCGCGGTGGAGCGAAGGGCGGCGTCCGGGCGCAGGCCGAGGGCGTCGTTGACCGTCGAGAACGCCAGGCGCAACGCCACGAACACGGTGATCGTGAAGATCTGCGAGTCGCTGAACCCGGCGGCGCGCAGCTCCTGCACATCCGCCGCGGTGGTGCCGTTCGGGTCGCGCGCCACCTTGCGGGCCCACGCGGCCAGGGCCCGCTCGCTGGTGCTCAGGCCGTCGTCGACGCCCGCCAACACGCGGGCGGCGGTCTGCGCGTCGCTCGCCTTGGCCAGCTTGCTTCCCCATGCCAGCGAGCAGTAGGAGTCGCCGAACGCCGACGCGCACGCGGTGACGAGGATGAAGCGCTGACGCAGGCTGAGGCGCTCCCCCGAGTTCACCTGCGTCAGCAGTGTGAACAGACCGGTCACCGTCGCAGGCTGGTGGGCCCACAGCCGCGAGACGTTCATCACGTAGCCCAGCTCCGCGATGTCCTCGTCGAACATGCGCTGGACTTCGGTGGTTGCTTCGGGGACGCCGAGAAAACCGATCGTCTGCATGGTGCCTTCTTCTCGCGGGTCGCTGACTCTGTTCACATCAGCAGCGTCGCCGCCGGGGCGCGGTAGCTCATCCGTGCGGTGCACGGAACTTTGCACGGACGCCACCTCCGTACCGCTGAGCGCCGATGCCGAAGCACAATGCGTGCATGACACGCGACGGGGACGGCATGGCCGACCGGCTTGCGCGCGCTGGCGTCACCGACCGGGAGGCGGAGGTGCTCTGGGCGGTCGCCGAGCGACTACGTAACCGCGAGATCGCCGCACGGCTCCACCTGTCCGTGCGTACCGTGGAGAGCCACATCGCGGCCCTGCTGCGTAAGCTCGGCGCCCCGGACCGGGTGGCGCTGGCCGAGACGGGTGTGAAACTGCGTCGCACGGCCCCCGTTGGCACCATACCCGCTGCCCTCACCAGCCTCATCGGCAGAGAGAGCGAGACGGTCGAACTGACCGCGCTGCTCGAGGCCCATCGCCTGGTCACGCTCGTCGGCCCGGCCGGGGTGGGCAAGACCCGGCTCGCGCTGCGTATCGCCTCAGTCCACGCTGACCGGTTCGCGGGTGGGATCCGGCTTGTCGATCTTGCTGCGGTGCAGCCGGAGCTGGTCGGCGACGCGCTCGCGCGGGCCTTGGGGGTCGTACCGGACCCTGGATGGTCGCTACGCGACATCCTGCGTGAGGTCGCCGCCGGGATGGCCTGCCTGCTGCTCGTTGACAACTGTGAGCACGTCGTAGCCGAGGTCGCCGAGATCGTCGCCGACCTGCTCGGCGCCGGCGGCCAGCCGCGGGTACTTGCCACCAGCCGCGAACCGCTCGGCGTACCCGGCGAGGTCAGCTACCCGGTGCCGACGCTGCATGTGCCCGCCCCGCACGCCTCCACCGACGCCGACAGCGTCGGTAACTACGATGCCGCACGCCTGTTCGTCGACCGTGCCAGGAGCGCGTCACCCGGCTTCACGCTCACCGACGCGATCGCCCCGGCCGTCGCAGCGCTGTGCCAGCGGCTCGACGGGCTACCACTGGCCATCGAGCTCACCGCGTCCCGGAGCCGCACCTTCGGGCCGGTCGAGCTGGTGGAGCACCTCGACCAGCGGTTCGAGCTGCTCTCCGCCGGAGCGCGCACCGCTCTGCCGCGGCACCGAACCCTGCGCAGCGCCATCGACTGGAGCTACGACCTGCTCGACGGCGACGAGCGGGCGTTGTTCGATCGGCTCGGCGTGTTCCCCGCGGACTTCGACTACGAGGCCGTCCAATCGGTGTGCCGGACTGAGGATCTCGATGGCGGAGACGTGATAACCCTGTTGCCGAGGCTGGTGGACAAATCGCTGGTCTCTACCGTCGGGCGGGGCACCCGCCGCTACCGGCTGCTCGAGACGATCCGCACCTACACCGCCGAGCGGCTGCTCGCCTCGGGCGCCGAGCCCGCCGCACGACAGCGCCACGCGGCCCGCTACACCGCGCTGGCCGAACGCGCGGCGCGGGGACTAGAGACCTCAGACCAGCGCATTTGGCTCGACCGGCTGGCCGCCGAGCAGCCCAACCTGCGTGCCGCGCTGGCACACAGCATCGATGCCGGCGACATCGAATCCGCTTGGCGTTCGGTCGCCGCGCTGCAGCGGTTCTGGGATGTCACCGGGCAGCGCCGCGAGGCGCACGAATGGATCCAGCGCACGCTAGCCCTCGGTGACCCGCCCGCCACCCCGCCGGCCGTCGCCGGACTCGCCGCGGCCAGCGAGATCCTGCACCCCTTCGACGCTCGCGTCGCGTTCGACCTCGCCGGCCAGGCAAAGCAGCTGGCGGCCGGCCTCGACGACCTCACCCGAGCCAAAGCCGCACGCGCCGTCGGCACGACAGCGGTCTGGGTCGAACCTGAGCTTGTCCGACCCGCGCAGCAGGAGGCGCTGGCCCGGTTCGGCGACGACCACCCGTGGGAGAGCGCGGTGACGATGCAAGGGCTCGCGAGCGCCTCCGGCGCGCTCAGCGAAGCACTCCAATGGGGACGGGACAGTGTGGCGTTGTTCCGCAGCGTCGGCGACCAGATGTACGCGGCCAACACGCTCTTCATCATGGCGCAACGCGCGATATACGCCGGCGTAGCCGATGACGAGGTGCACGGGTGGCTCACCGAGAGCCGGGCGTTGGCGGAGGCAGCCGGCAGCGAGGGCGACATGCTGCACGCCACGGTCGGCTTCGGACAGCTGGCCTGGGTGCGCGGCAACCATGAGGACGCGGCCAAGCTCATGGCGGAGTGTCTGCCCACACTGCGCCGGCTCGGCGACCGGCGCTGCGTCGGTAAAGCGCTGTACGTGCTCGGTAGCCGGGCGCATCAAGACCGACAGTTGGCCCGTGCCGAGGAACTGTTGCGCGCGAGCGTCGAGGCCGTCGCGCTCGCCCGCCAGTCGTTCGTGCTGGTGCAGGCGCTCGAAGCCCTCGCCGCCGTGTTCTTCGCGCAGCGCCGCCCCCGCACCGCTGCCGTGCTCCTCGGCACGGCGCACACGGCACGCCACTCGGCGAGCGAGCACATGCGACCCATCTCGCCACCCGACGAGGAGCTGCACCTCGCCCTCGTGCAGGACCTGGGCGCCGCGGCGTTCGAGACCGCCCACGGCGAGGGGGCGCGACTAGCGCCGGCCGATGCGCTGCGGTTCGCCCCGTTCGACGAACCCGACAACTCCCGGCCTGCTCGCCTTTAACGGCCCCGTGCGCGTCCCCGGCTGTGACGACCACGCCGACGCTGGCCGGGCAGATTGCAGCTCGGGTTGGGCAGGTTCGGGTGAGCCGAAAGTCTCAGGTCTGGCATGCTGCCAAGGTGGCAGAGGCGAAGATCGGGTCAGCGAACCCCGAGTCGCCAAGAACCGCATGCACCTCGATATCGAGATCCCCGATGTCGATGCTGAGGTCGAAAGGCTCGAGAGGATCGGTGCCCACCGCCTCGAAGAACAGGCCCGGACCGAGCACGGCAGGCGCTGGGTGATCATGGCCGATCCCGAGGGCAACGAGTTCTGCGTCTGCGACGCCGGAAGCGCCGGGTAAGGCAACGTCACCGAGATCGGCCTGCGCCCAGCGCGGACCACCGTGGCGGGCGGGACCGGGGTCGGGGAGAACGCGCGGTACAACGCTGGCTCGCCGGTGGGCGGTGGCGGCGGACCCTTGAGCGCCGGTCAGACGCCTGCCATCGCCACGGGCAGGCCCTCGGCGGCCCATTCGGGGAACCCGTCCTGCAGCCGGGCGGCGTGGTAGCCGCGGCGGCGGAGGGCGCGGACCGCGTCGTCGGCGTAGACGCAGTACGGCCCGCGGCAGTAGGCGACGACGTCGCGGTCCTTGGGCACGTCGCGCAGCCGCCGGGTCAACTCGTGGACGGGCAGGGAGATCGCGCCGGTGATGTGCCCGGCGCGGTACTCCGGCTCGGGCCGCACGTCGAGCACGACAACGTCGCCGTCGCGCAGTCGCTCGGCGAGCTGGGCGCGGGTGACGGTGGACAGCTTGGAGCGGTCGCCGAGGTAGGCGGCGGCGAGCCGGTCGAGCTCGGCGACGTGGTCCGCGGCGACGTCCCGGACGGCGGCCCACAGTTCGCCGACCCGGCGGCTGGCCAGCGAGTAGTAGATGCGGTTGCCGGCGCGGCGGGTACGGACCAGCCCGCCGCGCAGCAGGTGCTGCAGGTGCTGCGAGGTGTTCGCGACGCTCTGACCGAGCTCGCCGGCAACCTCCTCCACCGACCGCTCCCCCTGGGCGAGCAGGTCGACGATCTCGGCCCGGCGGCCGTTGCCCAGCGCCTTCGCGACACCGGCCAGCCCGTCGTACAGGGCGTCCTTCGCGGCCCGGTCACCCATGCACTCACCCACCTCGGAATGTTCAAGGATTCGTTTGACAAGCCTACCCTCGTCCCACGACTATTCAAGCGTTCCATTGAACACGGTGGGAGGCGGAGCAAGGTGGCAGCAGAGCCGACAGTCGTGCCGCTGGTCGACGCCGGGCTGGGCAACAGCGCGTACCTGGTGGACCTGGGCGACGGCAGCGCGCTGGTGGTGGACGCGAGCCGCGACCTGCGGGCGGTGCGACGCGCGGCCCAGCGGCGCGGGCTGCGGCTTGCGTTCGCGGCGGACACCCACCTGCACGCCGACTTCCTGTCCGGCGCGGTCCAGCTCGCCGCCACCGACGGCGCCACCGCGCTCGCCTCGGCCGCCGGCCGGAGGGAGTTCGCGCACACCGCTCTGGGCGACGGAGACGAGGTCGACCTAGGCGGGCTCCGGCTGCGCGCCCTGACCACCCCGGGGCACACCGACGAGCACCTGGCGTTCCTGCTGCTGGACGGCGACCGGCCGGTGGGGGTCTTCACCGGCGGCTGTCTGCTGGTCGGGGCTGCGGCCCGGACCGACCTGGTCGACCCGGACCGCACCGAGGAGCTTGCCCGGGCCCAGTACCGGTCCCTGCACCGGCTGCTCACGCTTCCCGATGAGGTCGGCGTGTGGCCGACGCACGGCGCGGGCTCGTTCTGCTCGGCCCCGCCCGGTGCGGACCGGACCAGCAGCATCGGCCGGGAGAAGGCCGCCAACCCGCTGCTGCAGGCCGCCGACGAGGACGCGTTCGTCGCGCAGCTGCTCGGCTCGCTGGGCTCGTTCCCGCCGTACTTCCTGCGGCTGGCGGAGGTCAACCGGCGCGGCCTGGCGGTCCTCGGCGGCCCGCCGAGCCTCGACCCGGTCAGCCCGGCGGCGGCGTCCCGGCTGCTGCGGGGTGGCGCTGTGCTGGTCGACGTCCGCCCGGTGGTCGAGTACGCGGCCGGGCACGTGCCCGGGTCGCTGTGCATCCCGCTGCGCGATGCGTTCGCGACCTGGCTGGGCTGGCTCACCCCGCACGAGGGTCCGCTGCTGGTGCTGCGCTCGACCGGTCAGGACCCGGACGAGGTCGCCTGGCAGGCGGTGAAGATCGGCTACGAGAACCTGGTCGGCGAGCTCGCCGGCGGCATCGCGGCCTGGACCGCCGCGGGCCTGCCGGTCACCGCGACAAGACTGGTGGGGCCGCAGACCGTGGTCGGCCCGGAGGCGCTGGACGTCCGGCAGGCCGCCGAGTTCGCCGGCCGTCACCTGCCCGGCGCCCGGCACATCGAGCTCGGCGCGCTTCCCGACCACGCCGCGGACCTGCCGGGCCACCCGATTGTCGTCATGTGCTCGCACGGGGAGCGGGCGGCGACCGGCGCCAGCGTGCTCGAGCGCGCCGGCCGGGACGACGTGTCCGTGCTCGTCGGCGGTCCGGACGACTGGGCCGCCGCGCACGGCCTCCGGCCGGAGACCGGCGGGTGAGCCAGCCCCCGACCGGCGCGACGCTGCGGCCTCCGCGCGGACCGGTGCGGCTGGGTCTGGCCGCCAACGCGGCCCAGTTCACCCTGCTCGTCGCGGTGAACGCCCTCGTCGGCGGGATGCTCGGCCAGGAACGCACGGTGCTGCCGCTACTCGCGCGCCGGGAGTTCCACCTCGCCGCGTACACCGCGGCGCTGACGTTCATCCTCGCCTTCGGCGTCGCCAAGGCCGCCACCAACTACCTGGCCGGCGCCTGGTCGGACCGGTTCGGGCGCAAGCCGGTGCTGGTCGCCGGGTGGCTGGTCGCGCTGCCCGTCCCGGCGCTGCTGATCTGGGCGCCCGGCTGGGGGTGGGTCGTCGTCGCCAACCTGCTGCTCGGCATAAGCCAGGGGCTGACCTGGTCGACCACCGTCATCATGAAGATCGACCTCGTCGGCCCGAGCCGGCGGGGTCTGGCGATGGGCCTGAACGAGGCCGCCGGGTACGGCGCCGTCGCGGCCACCGCGCTGGCCACCGGCTACCTCGCCGCCCGGTACGGGCTGCGGCCGGAACCGTTCTACCTCGGCCTCGGCTACGCCGCGCTCGGCCTGGGCCTGTCCACCCTCGCCGTGCACGAGACCCGGGACCACGCCCGGCTGGAAGCCGGCTCCCACACTGCCCGCCCGGACGGCCGGCACGACCACCTGCACGCCGACCTCGACACCCACGCCGTGTTCGCCCAGACCAGCCTGCGCGAGCCGGCGCTCTCCGCCGCCAGCCAGGCCGGGCTGGTGAACAACCTCAACGACGGCCTCGCCTGGGGCCTGCTCCCGGTCCTGTTCGCGACCGCCGGACTGTCGGTGGGCCGGATCGGCGTGCTCGCCGCGCTCTACCCGGCCGTCTGGGGCGCCGGACAACTCCTCACCGGCGCCTGGTCGGACCGGGTCGGCCGCAAGCCGCTGATCGTAACCGGCATGCTCGCCCAAGCCGCCGCCCTCGCGCTGGTCGCCGCCGCCGACTCGTTCCCGATGTGGGCGGCCGCCGCGACCCTGCTCGGCGCCGGCACCGCGCTGGTCTACCCGACCCTGCTGGCCGCGGTCGGAGACGTCGCCCACCCGGCCTGGCGGGCCCGCTCGGTCGGGGTGTACCGGCTGTGGCGGGACCTCGGGTTCGCCGCCGGCGCGCTGCTGGCCGGGGTGCTCGCCGACGCGTTCGGGATACGCGCCGCGGTCTGGGCCGTCGCCGGGCTGACCGCCGCCTCCGGACTGCTGGTGGCCGTGCGGATGTACGAGACGCTGCACCGGCCAGCCGAGACCATCGTCAAGACTTCGTTTGAATAGATATGAAAGGCGGCCAGGCATGCCGGTCACCCATCCCGGGCTGAACCCAGGTGTGGTCTACCTCGACTACAACGCGACCACGCCCGTCGACCCGCGGGTGCTGCAGGCGATGCTGCCCTACCTGAGCGTGCACTTCGGGAACCCCTCCAGCGCGCACGCCTACGCCACGGCGCCTTCACGCGGGCTCGGCACCGCACGGCGGCAGGTGGCCGCGCTGATCGGCGCCGGGGCGGAGGAGATCGTGTTCACCGGCAGCGGGTCGGAGGCCGACGCGCTGGCCATCCGCGGCGCTGTCCTGGCCACGCACAGAACCGGCCCACCGGCGCATGTCATCACCCAGGCCACCGAGCATCCCGCCGTGCTGGCCGCCTGCCGCGCGCTGCACCGCGAACACCTCGTGGACATCACCGTCCTGCCGGTCGACGAGAACGGTCTGCTCGACCCGGCCAGACTGCAGGCGGCGCTCACCCCCCGCACCGTGCTGGTCTCGGTGATGTACGCCAACAACGAGACCGGCACCATCCAGCCGATCGCCGAGCTCGCCGCGCTCACCCGGCGGCACGGCGCGCTGTTCCACACCGACGCCGCGCAGGCCGTCGGCAAGATCCCGATCGACGTGGCAACCCTCGGCGTCGACCTGCTCACCCTGGTCGGGCACAAGATGTACGCCCCCAAAGGCATCGCCGCCCTCTACATCCGCCCCGGCGTCCGGCTCAGCCCGCAGGTCGACGGCGGCGGGCAGGAACGCGGCCTGCGCGCCGGCACTGAAAGCGTCGCCGACGCGGTCGCCCTCGGCGCGGCCGCCGAACTGGCCGGCCAGGAGCTTGCCGACGGCGCGCCGGCCCGGCTGCAGAAGCTGCGCGACCGGCTGCATGACACCCTGGCGCGGCGGCTGCCCGGCCGGGTCCGGATCAACGGACACCCCGTCCGCCAGCTGCCGAACACGCTGAACCTCAGCATCGCCGGCACCCGCGGCCGAGAGCTGCTCGCCGGCTGCCCGGCGGTCGCCGCGTCCGCCGGGTCCGCCTGCCACGCCGGCATGACCGAGCCATCGCCGGTGCTCCGCGCGATGAACCTCACCGACGACGCGGCGCTGGCCGCGATCCGCCTGTCGCTGGGCCGGTGGACCACCGAGGCCGACGTCGACCGGGCCGCGGCCGCCCTTGTCACCGCCGCGTCCAGGGACACCGCTCCGCGGGCCGATCTTCCCGCCGCGGAGCCAGTCGCCGCATACGCCGAGCCCACGTGACCACAACCCAAAGCCCGAGCAGACGCTGGCCGCGGTCTACGACCAGGGCTCGAAAGGCGGGCGCGAGCTGGCCGTGCTCGCGGGCGCCGGCCGGGATGCAACCGGCGAGCCCCGGATGGTCTTGATCCACGGTGAGGCATCGGCAAGTCCGGGTTGATCGCGGCCCGCACCCACTGTTGACTGACTGGGTCGGTCAGTTATTGTGGTCGGGTGGCCCGCTCGATCCCGGCCGACCGGCTGCCCGCGGTGCTGGCGGCGGCGGCCGGAGTGTTCATCACCCACGGGTACCGGCGGGCCCAGGTGCAGGACGTGGCGGACGCACTCGGGCTGGCCAAGGGCACCCTGTACGGGTACGCGGCCGGCAAGGAGGCGTTGTTCGCCGCGGCGGTGCGCTACGCCGACGGCGCGGAGCCGCTGCCTGCGGTGGCGGACCTGCCGCTCGCCGCCCCGGCGCCGGGAGAGCTGGCCGCGCTGGTGGCCGCCCGGCTGGCGGCGCAGGTCACGGACATGGCGTTGACCCGAGCCCTCGCCCAGCCGGATCCGCCGGCCGGCTCGGGCGGCCAGGCGAGCTGGGAACTGGCCGGGATCGTGGTCGACCTGTACCGGCGGCTGGCCGCGCACCGGGTGGCGATCAAGCTGGTGGACCGGTGCGCCGCGGAGTTGCCCGAGCTGGCCGAGGTGTGGTTCGGGTCCGGCCGGGGGGCCCAGCTGGCCGGGATGGAGGCCTACCTGCGCCGCCGGGAGGCCACCGGCACGCTGGTGCTGCCCGGCCCGCCGCCGCTGGTCGCCCGCACCGTGGTCGAGCTGTGCGTGCTGTGGGCGGTGCACTGCCGGTTCGACCCGGCCCCACCCAACCACGCCCACCCCGACGCCGTCGCCGGCGCCGACGACGAGGCGGTGGCGGCCACCCTCGCCGGGCTGCTCGCCCACGGCCTGCTGCCGCCCGCCGAGCCGCGTTCCCGACCACACCGCACCCGATGACGAGAGGCCCTGTCATGCTCCAGCACGCCTGCCCGGTCGACCGCCGGCCCTGGACCGCACGCGCCGGCATTGTGGTAAGCCGACCGCTGACTAGGTACCTGTCCGGGCAGGCGGCCCGCCCGCACGGCCCGGTCGGGCGGCTGCTGGCCCGGATCTGGGTGACCGAGACCGCCGTGGTCAACGACGTCGCCGTCGACCTGCTCGCCGCCCGCTCGGGCGAGACGGTGCTGGAGATCGGGTTCGGACCCGGCCGCAGCCTGGGCCGGCTGGCCGCCGGCGGAGTCCGGGTCATCGGCGTGGACGTGTCGGCGGCCATGCTCGCGGTCGCCGCCGGCCGCAACGCCGACCTCTGCGCCGCCGGCCGGATCCAGCTGCGCCACGGTGACGGCACCACCCTGCCGGTGGCCGACCACAGCGTCGACGCCGTGCTGGCCGTGCACACCGTCTACTTCTGGCCTGACCCCGCCGCCACCCTCGCCGAGGCGGCACGGGTGCTGCGGCCCGGCGGACGGCTCGTGCTGGCCTTCCGCGCCGGCGAGCACGCCCTGCCCCGCCGGTTCGACCCCGACGTCTACCACGTGCCCACCACCGACCAGGCCACCGGATGGCTGAACGCCGCCGGCTTCGCCGACGTCCGGCTCCACACCCACGCCGACCTGGCGCCCACCGTCGTCTGGCTGGCCACGACCATCCCGGCCGGCTGACAGGCATCCGACTCGGGTCGCCCTGCCCGCCGGGGACGTCGGAGGCGGCGCGCTGCCGGCGCGCTACCCGCTCCAGGTTGCGCGAGGCCGGCCAGCTGGCGGGGAAGAGGTCGCCGACCAGGTCGACCGCGGCCTCGTCGTACAGCGCCGCCCGCGGCGAGCGCGGCACCCTGTGCGGTGAGCGCGACGAGCACGGCCCGCCGTGCGGGTGCCGGCCGGATTACCAGGCCGGCCCTGCTGCAGCGCGTCCAGCGGGCCGCTCACGTCCGCGCAGCGCGCAGCCAGCACTTCGCTGAGCTCCTGCTGGGTCATCCGGCCCAGTGGTGCAGCTTCCACAGCACCTCCGCCCGGGCTGGTCGGTCATCGGTGGCCGCCGGATGCCTGGAGGGGCCGCCGTTGACGAGTCGTGGGTCCGCGCGTCGGGTCAGCCGCTGGGAGCTTGCGCCGTCTGGGTGGCGTGGTGGACCAGCTGGCCTATGCGGTCGGCGGCCTGGTCGGGGTCGGGTTGGCCGACGTCGAGCCAGGCGAGGACGGCTTCGAGGGTGAGGGTGGGGATCAGCCGGGCGGCCCAGTCCAGCCACGGCCCTTCGGGGATCCATTTGGCGAGGTCGCGGCGGGCGATCGCGGTGGAGGCGGTGGTCAGGGTGTCGGTCAGGTCGCGGAACTCGGGCTCGCGGGCGGCGTGGCGGAACAGCAGCCGGAATCCGTCGGCGTCCGCGGCGGCGGCGCGAAGCAGGGCGGGGATGGCGTTCTCGTCGTAGTCGCCGGTGCCCACGCTCTGCGCGAGCCGGGTGCAGGCGCGGGCGAGCACCGCCCGGTACATCTCGGCCTTGGATTCGAAGTGCCGGTAGAGGATCACGCGGGTGATCCCGGCCTCGGCGGCGACGTCGTCGAGGCTGGTGGCGGCGAACCCGGCCCGGGCGAACGCGCGGGTGGCGGCGTCCAGGATCTGTTCGCGTCGTTCGGCGCGGCGCAGCCGGCGCACCGGTCCGGCAGCGCGTGACGGCTGTGCTGTTGCTGTCTGGTCGCCTGGATCCATCGCCTTCCCTGTTGTTGACTGGCGAGTCTACATGTGCTGTTATCTACGAGCGAGTATACAATTGATCGTATAGAAGGAGTTGCGGTGGCCGCCCCCGTCCAGCTGCCGTTCGAGCAACCAGATCCGCTGCAGGTCGCACCTCCGCTGCGCCGGCTGCAAGCTGACGGCCCGATCCACCGGATCCGCACCGCGGTCGGCCACGACGCCTGGCTGGTCACCGGCTACGAGCAGGTCCGGCTGCTGCTGGCCGACGACCGCCTCGGCCGCGCCCACCCCGACCCCGGCAACGCGGCCCGGACCGGCGAGTCCGTGCTGTTCGGCGGGCCGCTGGGCGACTACGAGACCGAGCAGGCCGACCATGCCCGGATGCGCGCGCTGCTCCAACCGCACTTCTCGCCCAAGCGGATGCGAGCGCTGCGCCCACGGGTCGAAGCACTGACCACGAAGCTGCTGGACGAGCTGGCCCAGCGCGAGCCGCCGGCGGATCTCAACCAGGCGCTCGCGCTTCCACTGCCGATCCTGGTGATCTGCGAGCTGCTCGGCGTGCCGTACGAGGACCGGACCCGGTTCCGGGCCTGGACGCAGGCCGCCGCGGACATCCGCGACCGGGCCCGCTCCATGCGAGGGCTGACCGACCTGTTCGGCTACGGCCAGCAGCTGGTCGCGGCCAAACGCCGGCAGCCCGGCGACGACGTCATCTCCCACCTGTGCGCCACCGATGGGATCGCCGACGACGAGATCGCCGCACTGTCCATGGCGCTGCTGTTCGCCGGCCACGAGACCACCGTGGTCGCCATCGGCATGGGCGCCCTGCTCCTGCTCACCCACCTCGGCGCGTGGCAAGCCCTCCTCGACGACAGCAGCCTGGTTCCGGCCGCCGTCGAGGAAATGCTCCGGGCGGCGGGCAAGGGCGGCGGCGGCATCCCCCGCTACCCACGAGCCGACCTGCACATCGGCGAGGTGACCGTCCCCGCCGGGGACCTGGTCCTGCTCGACAACGGCGCCGCCAACCACGACCAGACCGTCTTCTGCGATCCCGACCGCTTCGACATCACCCGGCAGGCCGCCACCCACCTCACCTTCGGCCACGGCGGCCGCTACTGCATCGGCGCACCGCTGGCCCGCATCGAGCTGCAAGCCGTGTTCGGCCAGCTCCTCCCGCGCTTCCCCAGAATGCGGCTGGCCGTACCCGTCGACCGGCTGAAGGTCAACACCGACGTGTTGACCGGCGGACTGGTCGAGCTTCCAGTGACCTGGTGACGACCAGGTCCTAGGGTGAGCGACCCGACCCTGGCCCGCGGTACCCCGCACGAGCGAACCTGGGATCAGGCTGCATCGCCCAACACCGCCGGACGCTCGCCCCGCTCACCCGGACGTCACCGACAACCGCGCCGGCCGGCTGACTCGACGAAGGAGAACCTGATGCCCGCACCGCGGACGATCGGACGTGTCGGCACCGCGGCGCGCGCCGTGATCGGCGCCGCGATCACCGCCCTGGGCATTGCGCTTCACGGCATCGGCTGGTGGGACCTCATCGCGGCACTCGCCATCCTGCCGGCCCTCGCGGTCGGCGTGGCCGCGCTCGTGAACACCGGCCTCAACCGGTGGGCGCCGACGGCGCGGGCGCGGGCCCGCTCCCCCTGGTCCGGTTCGCAGATCGCCGTGAGCGTCCTCATCATCACCTCCGTCCTCGCCCTCGGCACCATGCTCACGTTCGTCAGCCCGGTCAGCGCCGTCGCGCTCTACGTCTTCGTCGGGCTGTCCATGCTGCTGGCTGCGCTGCGCGGCTACGACGGCTGTGAAATCCTCGCCCCATCCAACCTCCTCCTGCGCCGGCAGGACGCGATCTGGTGCCCGCTCTACACGCCGATCGACGCAGGCGAACCACATGAGGCAGGGTCACCGACCTAGCACAAAGGTGCGAACAAGCGCCCCTCCGTTCCGGCGGAGGCGGCGGTGAGACCACCGATGACGACGCGGCTGCGGCAGGCGTCGACGAGCAGCCGGCGACCACCGCCGGGCGCAGTCCTCGACCACCGTCGGCAACCGGGCCGCCCAGCGCCGGCCCGGCTCACCCCAGACCTGGCCGGCCCTGACCGTGAACCACTCCGGCACCCGCCCGGCCGCCAGCTGCACGCACCCCACTCTGCCAGCGGCGTCGACCGCCCGGCTGGCACACCCCTCACGTGGCGGACTCGCAGGACCAGGACGAGCCGGCGGTGTAGCCAGGCGAACCCGACCGGCTCAGCAGCTCGACCGGGCTTTACCGCCTTGAGAGACCGGGACCGACACAGATCGGCGCCGTCCTGGGGGTCCTCTGGTTGCATTCGTCCGATCAGCACCGTCGCCAGGGCCCCTGCCGTCTCTGGTTCGTTCCATGACCCGTCCCACCGCCGGTCTCTTGCCGCCCCGCGGCCGGAATGGTCATCGACCCGGCGGCGACAGAGGGCCGGGGTCAGGGCGGTTGGGTCTCGCCCCGATCCCGGGCCGCTCAGAGGTTCGTCAGCCGCGCTCGGTCACGGTGGTTCGGGGGTGCCGGGCGGTGGTCGCCGCCGGCCTACTGGCCCGCACCCACCGCCGGCTCGCCGCCGACCTCCTCACCGAGATCCGCCGCCTGGACCGGCGCATCGCCGCCGCACCGAGCAGATCACCGCCGCCGTGGCCGAGTCGAGCACCAGCCTGACCGCCCTGTCCGGGATCGGTGACCTCACCGCCGCGTTGATCCTGGCCCGGGTCGGGCATGTCGGCCGCTTCGCCGGCTCGGCGCAGTTTGCCTCCTGCGCCGGCGTCGCGCCCGATCGAGGTCTTCTCCGGCGACGCGGTCGGCCACCGGCTCTCCCGCGCCGGCGGCCGCCAGCTCAACTACGCCCTGCCGTCCAGCAGTTCTCGCCTTGGTCGCCGTTCGCCCCCGCAGCGGGTCTGGTTCCATCGACCCGGCGCGAGTACGGTCGCAACCGCCCGGCGCACTTTCACCAACGTATGGAAAAGGGGGGTATGGGATGCTCCGTCGCCTGCTCATGGCCGGCCTCCTGACCGGAGGCCTACTGTCCGTCGGAACGCCCGCGTTCGCCGCCCCGCCGGTCACCGAGACCAGCCACGCCAAGAACCTCGCCGAGACCTTCGTCGACGTGGTTCCCAGCTGCGAGGGGGGAGGACCGCTCTACACCATCACAACCACCAGCAACCTGGTCATGCACGAGACCATCTTCGATGACGGCCGCGTGCACGCCACCTTCACCCAGACCGGAACCTTCGTCGCGGTGCCGCTGGAAGACCCGAGCCTGCCCAGCTACACCGGCAAGTTCACGGTCTGGGGAGGCTTCAACGCCAACGGCCAGACGGTGAACGGCACGAACACGTTCAACGTCCGCGGGACAGGCTCGGACGGTTCGACATTCAGCAACCACCAGGTCGGTCATTTCAACGCCCGCCCAGACGGCACGGTCAACGAGTTCTTCCACTGCCACTAGACCCTCCGGGGAACTCGTTCCGCCAGCTTGCGCGCCGGGCGCTGGCGGTGTGCACGGTGACGAAGATTCGACAAGCCGATGTCCCTGGCGCCCTGACAACCTCCTGCTACGGACGCGGTCGGTGACGGTCACGACGCCGACACGCGCGACAGCAGCCGGCGGGAGGTCGGCGAGGTTGTTCCCCCGTGCGCCGCCCGTGTCTCCCAGCCTCCGGGCATGCGGGGCGGGATCGGCAGGGCTTCGGCGGGCAACCCTGTCGGCGCCAGACACACGCGTTTCAGCGCCGGCGGATCCGCCGGCAGACGGGAGGCGCGGCCCGACCGACGTCCGGAACGAGTCCATGGCGACGCTGATCGAGCGGTCCTCCCTCGGGACGAGAGAGGGCCAGCTGCGCCGGTCGACCGTGCCGACCAGCACCGGCAAGGCGATCGCCCGATCCGCGATCGCCGGCCGATACGTCACCGCGGCCACGCCGGCCCAGCGGTCCCGGATCACCGTCGCAGGACATCGGACCAATCCCACAGAGGAAGCCCGCCAGGAGCCAAGGGGCCGACCCGGCCCGCCGACACATAGCGCTGCAGAGCCGGTCCAACCGGACCGGCCAGCTCCAGCAGCCGACGGACCACCAGGTACACCACCGACAAGATCACGGGCGAGATGCTGGCCCAGTGCAGAAGCCCAGGTCAACGCCGTGTTCAAGGTTTCCGAGCCCCACACGGTCCTGACGGCATGCACCGGCCTGCGCCGTACGGCGCTCGAGCCGAACAGGTCGCGGCGACGCGGCCGGAGGGCTGCCGGACCAGTCGTCCGGCGCGTCCGTGGCCCGTGCGCAGTAGAGCCGTAGGGAGGGGCGACCGGCCGGTCCTCGCCGACCCCGGCGTCGCGGCGCTCACCACTCTCGGTAGCAAGATGTGGCCTGCGGCGCGCCTCCCGATGTCCCGGGAGGCATCCGACTTTGCCGAGAGTCGCGCGTTGACCATCCGCATTACTATGCCGGCCGAGGATCCTATGCAGGGCTGAGCCGGTCGACCGCGGCGGGACGCCGGGCGACGCTGGACCTGGCGAAGTAAGTGCGATCCAATTGTGCAAGGATTGTACGGGCACCGGCCAGGCCACACGCCACGAGTGAGCCACACCAACCCACGGTGGGCAGCCGATGAGAGAGCGTCCGGCCGGGCACCTCGACCACCCTGCCGGGCTGGCCGTGCCGACAGTGAACAAGAAGCCGATGAGTGCTCATATGGTTGCAGCGAGGGACCTGCTGCCAGTGCGTCGGGTTGGCCTTTGCATGAGGCGAACGGCGGTGCGTGGTCGGTTATCCCGTCTCGAGATCGCTGTCGACGGGGGTGTGGCCGGCGGCAACTCGTAGTGCTGCTGCGAGTTCGTGTGAGGTCGCAGGTGGCCCGATGCTCCGCCACGCGACGTATCCGTCGGGGCGGACGAGCACGATGCCGCCCCGCTCGACTCCGTAGAGGTCGTGCCAGGCAGGGTCATCGATGACGCGGACGACGTGGGGATTCCCATGGTGTGCCCAACATCGACGGCGGTATCGAGTGCTCGTCTCCCGGCTGGGTCGGTGAGCGCGACGAAGGCGTTGCCGAACAGGTCGAGGGTCGAGCGCCCGTGATCGAGCCAGAGGTGCGGGGCTCGATGGCCGGGTCTGCCCACCGGCAGGTATTCACCGACCGGGTCTCGGGTGCTCGGCTCGGCCGTGTGGTCGGGTGTGATGACAGCAGAATGATAGACCTGTCCCAGCACGAGCCCATCGATCGGATTCGGTGGACGCGCGGGGCCCAGGCTCGCGTCGGCGCAGGCGACCGCGTGCGGGCGACGCTCTCGTTCATAACTCTTGAGCAGTGCAGGGCTGGCCCAACCCGCAAGGACGCCGTCGAGTTTCCACGCCAAGTTGTGGGCATCCGCGACGCCGCAATTCATACCCAGGCCGCCCTCAGGCATGGTGACATGCGCAGCATCCCCGACGAGGTAGACGCGGCCGACCTGGTACCGATCGGCGACGAGCGCAGTGGGTTCCCAAAACCGGTGCCCGATATACCGCAGCTCCGCGCTATCGTCGCCGAGGCCACCGCGGACGAGTTCGACGCAACGGCGCTCGGTCAACGATCCGCCGGGCTCGGTCTCCGGATTGTAAGGGGCCGACAGGAGCCAACGTCTCTTGTTGTCGACCGCGACGAACAGTGATCCCGACAGCGGTCGCCGTAGCCAGTACACAGCGCTCTGGCGTTGCTCCATCCTCATTTCGAGGTCAGCCTCGACCCAATGCCGCGACCCGCGCGGCGTCCGCAGGTGGTCGGGAGCGGTGGCGGTGGACGCGTTCGGTAGCCGCCAAGGGCGGGCCAGTGGATCTGGTTGGTGTCGTCGAAGATCTACGGGACACCCTCTGGCTACTTCGACCTGAAGTCGGCGCGATGAATAAGATGGCTGCCATGAGGCTGTTCAGCCAGGACACCAAGGTGCAGGCGCTCAAGGGCGCCCCGCTCTTCGAGGGCCTCTCCCGCAAGGACCTCGTCCAACTGGCACGGGTCCGCGAAGACCTTGAGGTCGAGCCGGGCGAGGTGCCGTGCAAGGAAGGTCAGCTTGGGCACGAGTTCTTCGTGATCGTCGACGGCAAGGTGCAGGTCACCCGGAACGGCAAGCAAGTCACGACGCTGAGCGGCGGCGACTTCATGGGGGAGATCGCACTGGTCACGAAGATGCCGCGCACGGCGACCGTGATAGCGCAGACGCCCGTGCGCTTTTTCGTGCTGACGAGCAGAGACTTCCAGAGCGTGCTGGACAACAACCCCAACGTCGAGCGCAAGGTGCTGCGGGCCCTCGCCCGACGGCTCGCGGAGACCTCGAGCGACCCCACGCTGGGCTAGCCGCGGCGTCGTCAGCAGACCCCCCGCCGCCAATGCCTGCTCGTCGCGGCGAACCAGCCGACGGCAGCTGTGCCCACACTGCACGATTTCGAGCTGCCAACCCCCACGGGCTCGCTCCGAGTGGTGTTCGCGGCCCCTGTCCGCTCCTACTTGATGTCGTACGGATTGCGCCGCAACGGCCCTGAAAGGACGCACTCTCACGCCGCGTCGCGGTGTTCGGCATGGCGGTGACGCGGCGCGACCTTGTTACCCGGCGTGCTGGGCGGTGAGAGCGGCCAGTTCCCGGTCGGGGCTGACGTGCCGGCGGTAGAGGGGCCCGCAGGGTGTTGCGGCGAGCCGCACGGCGAGGTCGGTCAGGTCCAGCTCCCCCGATCCGATGTGGGCCCGGCAAGGTGGGTGAACTCGGTCATGATCCCGACGACGCTCCGGTTGCTCGTGGTCGCCAGCCGGCAGTCGGCCATCTGAGCCAGTTCAGGTTCGATGAAGCGGCGGCTGACCCGGTGCGCGGCCAGCAGCGCCGCCAGCGCCGGCGGGAACCGCGCGGTCAGCGCGGCGGCCGGCGCCAGCGGCATCAGCACTGGAAGCAAGGTCGACTCGTTGACCAACAACGCCACCTGCGGCCGCCAGAACGGCACCGTCGCATACCAGTCACCCAGCACCGTCGTGGACCGCTCACCGACGTCGAGGTCGGGCTTGCCAACCCGGGTGAGCAGCTTCCTGGTGGCGTGGACGACGAACACGGCAGGCGACATCCTCGCACCCGGTTGTCCGCTGGCGGTGGTATGACGGCGTCCGCAAACCGCTGGCCGCCGGTCGCGGCGGCAACTGCGCCGATCTGGAAGGGACATGCTCGAGCTGACCTCGCTGGATCTCGACGAGATCGCCACCGCGCTGGCCGACCAGACCGGCTACGAGCATCGCTGGCTGATCGACCCGCGGTCGGGCCAGGTCCTGATCCAGACCGAGGATGGCGGGATCGACGGCCGCACCCCGGTCGACCTCGACGACCTGGACCTGATCCCGATCGAGCCGCTGCCGTCCTACGTCTGGTACCAGGACATGGCCGACTTCGCCGACGGCATCAGCGACCAACGAGCCAGCCGCAGCCTGGCCCGGGCCATCCAGGGCAGCGGCGCGTTCGGCCGGTTCAAAGACCGCCTGCACCAGGACTCCCCCCATTTGCTGCCGGCCTGGCACACCGTCCGGACCGCCCGAGCCCGACAGCGCGCGAGCACGTGGCTGGCCGACAGCTCCCTCATCGACGACGACGCCCCGCGTGCCCTGGCCGACCACCCAGACCCCGACCTGCCCTGAAACCCACCACTCGATCTTCCGCCGCCCAGAGAACCAATCGCTCACGCCGCGATGACGTTCAGAACCCCGCGATGGGCACCATCACTGCCTGCTCACCATCGGTGGCCGGAGCGACGCCCGTGGAGGCGTCAATCGCTCAGGGCGCGGGTTGACCACGGCGTCCGCGGCGGCGGGGAATCTCCTGAGCGAGCTCGACGATGAAGGCGTCGGGGTCCTGCAGGTGGACCGTGCGGTGCCCCCAGGGTCGG
>WNFY01001141.1_pt1 | contig 31085 bp, 31 predicted proteins | sample 5400091 | NCBI WGS metagenome assembly WNFY01 (sample SAMN13153364, study PRJNA577476) | soil metagenome | isolation source: 60 cm soil or saprolite under grassland replicate 1 | place: USA:California | collected 2016-06-15 | reverse complement strand
CAGATCGGCGCGGGCGTCCAGCGTCCAGTCGCTGCGCTCGCCGAGGCGCAGCCGGTACCAGCCGGCCCGTGCGATCATCGCGGCGTTGTCGGCATTGAGGCGCGGGCTCGCGACGGCGACGCGGGCGACATTGGCGAGGCGCTCGGCCGCGCGCGCCGACAACGCGCGGCTGCACGCGACGCCGCCGCCCAGAACAGCGGTGGTGTAGCCGGTGGCGCGGACGGCGCGCTCCAGTTTCGTGACCAGCACGTCGAGCACCGCATCCTGAAAGCCCCGGGCGATGTGCGCCCGGTCGCGATCCAGATCGTTCGACGCGCGGACCGCGTGCAGCACGGCCGTCTTCAGGCCGGAGAACGAGAACTCGAACCCATCGGCGATCATCGGGCGCGGGAAGTTGAAACGCGTGGGGTCCCCTTCGCGCGCGAGCTGCTCGATCGGGGCGCCGCCCGGGTAGCCGAGGCCAAGCAGCGTCGCGACCTTGTCGAACGCTTCGCCGGCCGCGTCATCGCGCGTCTCTCCCAGGAGCCGGTAGCGGCCCCAGGCGGGAACGTCGAGCAACAGGGTGTGGCCGCCCGACACGAGCAGAGCAACGAAGGGCGGCGACAGGTCGCGGTCTTCCACGGCCGGAGCGAACAGGTGCCCTTCCATATGATGCACGCCGATCAGCGCGCGATCGCCGGCAAAGGCGAACGATTTGGCAAACACCACGCCGACGAGCAACGCGCCGGCGAGGCCCGGACCGGCCGTGACGGCCACCGCGTCGATCGCGCCGGGCGCAAGGCCGGCTTCCGCGAGCGCGCGATCCACGACGGCCGGCAGCGCGGCGAGATGCGCGCGGCTGGCCAGCTCAGGGACGACGCCGCCGAACACTTTGTGAATGTCCTGCGACAGAATGACGAGACTCGCGAGCTCCCCGCCGACCAGCACGGCCGCCGAGGTTTCGTCGCACGACGTCTCGATGCCGAGGACGGCGTCAGCCACTGTTGGGCCGACGGGTGGGGCGACGGGCGGGGGGAGGGGGAGGCGGAGCCGCGGGCGCGGTACGCCGCTTCAACGTGACGGAATCGGGAATCGCGCGGGCGGTGATGCCGCGCGGCGCGATGACCGTGATCCGCGCGAACCCGCCCCCAGACCCCGTGATGTGGGCGACCACGCGCAGCGAGTCGCGCGTCAACCCCATCACGCGCTCTTCCGGGCCGCGGACCGCGACCGACACGCGTGACGGCGTGACGATGAAGCTGGTGATCGCGCCCCCGCCGCTCTCCACCGGAATGCCGCCAAACGAGCGCTCGGAAATGCGACCCATATCGCCCGTCACGGTCACCTGCTTCGGCGCGAGGCGCACGATGCCGAGCGGCGCGGTGTCGATCGGCACGTTGCGCGTGAACTCGCCCGAGACGTTCGTGATTTCCATCGGCACCGTCGTCACGGAATCGATGGCGGCCAGGCTGCGCTCGGGACCGACCAGACGCACCGTCGTCGGGGTCATCGAGAGCCCGCCGTGCAGCACCTGACCGGAATCAGGCGTCACACTGACGAGCGAGACGATCCGCACCTCTTTGCGGGTCACGCTGTCGAGCGCCAGCGTGATCTCGCTGGGCCGCACCTCCATGACCCGGACGTCGGCGCCTTTGGGGAGCGCCAGCTCGACGTCGGTGGGGTCGAGGTGGATGGCCCAGTTGGACGTGGTCAGTGTGTCGGGCACGCGGCGCGTGATATCGCCCGCGAGCGAGCGCAGCTTCAGGATCTGGCTGCCCTTACCGGAAATCTGGACCCGCACTTTGGGCGGCTTCTGCATCAGCGTGCGGCCGCGCGGCAGCTGGACGTTCAGCGTGACGTCGAAGCTCGTCGTCACAGGCTGCTGCAGCTGCACGGCGACGTAGAGCATCAGCGCGAGAAACAGCGCCGCGCCCTTGATCGGCCAGTTGCGCGTGATCCCCTGGAACACGCTAGTGCTCGCTCAGGAGCCGGCGGATCAGCATCTCGTTGACGGGCTCCTCCCAGTTGGCGGCGCCGATGACGCGTTTGACGATCACGCCGTTACGATCGATCAGATAACTCTCCGGTACGCCGAAGATGTCGTACGACTGCCGGATCGCGCCACTGGGATCGTGGAGGATGTCGAAGGTGAGGCCGAGGCCATTGGCGAAGCCCAGGATCTCGGTCGGGCCGGTCGGCTCTTTGTCGGGATAGAACGCGTCGCCGTCGACGCTCACCGCGGCGATCCGGAAATCGGTGCCCGCGAGCTTCTTGTGCAGCTTTTCCATCGAGGGCATCTCGGCGCGGCACGGCGGGCACCACGTCGCCCAGATGTTGAGCAACACGACCTTGCCGCGATAGTCCTCGAGCGAGGCCGGACGGCTCGTGCGCAGATCGGTCGCGTGGAACTGCGGCGCGCTGGATCCGATCTCCAGCAGATTGATCTGCGGCCGCAGCTTGATGGCCAGGGCCACGCCAAAGACGGCCGTCGTTACCACGCTGGCGATCATCGTCCACTGTTGCCGATTCGTCATACCGTCACCATGCAGCGGCGGCGCAGCTCCTGCACTTCACGCCCGGGGTCGGCGCCCGCGAACACCGCGTTGCCGGCGACGAAGGTGTCGGCACCGGCTTGATGGGCAGCCGCGATTGTCTTGTTGGTGATGCCACCGTCGACCTCTAAGAAAAACCGTGCGTGGTGTGTGGTGCGTAGTGCGTGGGCGCGCTGAATCTTCTCGTTTGATCCCGGAAGGTAACTCTGACCGCCGAATCCCGGATTCACCGTCATGATCAGGAGCAGATCGAGATCGCGCACGACCTCTTCCGCATGGGCGAGTGGCGTCGCGGGATTCAGTGCCAGCCCGGCCATCATCCCGCGCTGCTTCACCGCGTCGAGCTGGCGTTGCACGTGGACCGTGGCCTCGGGATGAAACGTGAACACCGACGCGCCGGCGGCGGCGAACGATTCGATGTAATGCTCCGGCTCCACCACCATCAGGTGGACGTCGATCGGCTTGTCGGTCAGCTTGCGCAGCGTTTCGATCATGTTGGCGCCGAAGGTGATGTTCGGGACGAAGCGGCCGTCCATCACATCGACATGCAGCCAGTCGGCACCCGCCTCCAGCACCTGCGCGACTTGCTCCGCGAGCCGCGCGAGGTCGGCGGAGAGCACGCTCGGCGCGATGCGGATCCCGTTCGTCATTGCGGACTCCGGGCCACCACGACGTCCACGACCGTGCCGGGCGCCGCGAGTGTCCCGGCCGCCGGCGTCTGTCCCACGACCGTTCCCGGCGATCCGTCCGCCGTCCGCCGCCGTGTGACGGTGCCGAGCTGCAGTCCTTCCATCTCGAGTCTGGTGCGGGCGTCGCCCGACGCCATGCCGAGCAGATCGGGAATCGGGATGGTCGGCGCGCCGCGACTGATGACAACGGTCAGGCCGGCGCCCGGCGCGAGCACCGTGCCCGCCGGCGGGCGCGTCATCATCGCCAGCCCGGTCGGCGCGGCCGCCTGGACGGACTCCACCTGGCTCACCACCAATCCGGCGGCTGCGATCAGCGACTGCGCGAGGGCGCCGTCGAGATTCGAGACGTCCGGCACCGGAATCTTGGGCGGGCCGGCGCTCGCGATGAGCGTGATCTTCGTGCCTTCGGGGGCGATGACGCCGGGCGGCGGATCCTGCCACACCACGACTCCTGCCGGCGCCGTCGGATGCGGCTCGGCGCCGCCCTCGGTGACCTGCAGCTTGGACCTCTGGATCTCCGCCTGCGCTTCCGCGACCGTCAGCCCGATCACGCGGGGCACCTCCTGGTGGCCGGGCAGGAAGGGCGCAGGGAAGAGAATGAGGTACGCGGTGAGGTATCCTGCGAGCACCACCCCGACGCCAATCCCGATCCATTTCCAGAATCGTGCGTTGAGTTTGAAATCGGGCAGCGGCTCGACGCGGCGGGGAATGCGCATCAGCGCCACGCCGGCTCCTTTCGGACCAGGCGCGTCGCGTACGCCCCGTCGATGCCGTGACGCTGCGGCAGAGACTGGAAGTCGCCGGCGGGCGTGACCAACTCCGCGGGAGCGGCGTCCTGCCGTGGTGACCGCGTGAATTCCCGGTTTCGGTTCAGAAAACTCTCCACGACGAGTTCATTCTCCTCGGGCTCGAGCGAGCAGGTCGCGTAGATCAGCAGGCCACCCGGTCGCACCAGCGCCGCCGCGGCCGCGAGCAATCGCTCCTGCCGCTCCGCCGCGCGCGCGAACACCGCTTGATGCAGGCGCCAGCGCGCATCGGGATGGCGCCGCATCGTGCCGGTCGCGCTACAGGGTGCGTCGACGAGCACCGCGTCGATGCTCCCGTGCCTGAACGGCGCCGCCTCAAGATTGGCGGCAACGCACCGAATCGCCACTCCCGCCCGCCGCGCGGTGTCGGTGAGCCGACCGATCCGCTCGTGGCGCGCATCACCGGCGAGGACCCGGGCACCTGCCGCCTCGAGGGCGACGGCCTTTCCTCCCGGCGCCGCGCAGGCGTCGTACACCAACGAACCTGCAGGGATTCGGGCGAATCGCGCGACGAGGGCGTGTGCTGGGTCCTGGACGATGAAGGCTCCTTCGGTGAAGCCGGGAAGATCACGAGGTGCCGGGTGTCTGGTGCCAGGTGTCAGGCCGATGCGTAGGCCGGCTCCAAATGGCGCCTCGGTAACTTCGAGCCCTATGTCCTGGAACCGGCTGGTTAAAGTTTGCTGATCCCACCGTGCGGGCTGGAGAATGAGTTCGGGTTTTGCGTCATTCCACTCTACCAACCGTTCTGTTTCGGCAACTCCGAATCGATGTGTCCAACGGTGCACCAACCAGTCGGGATGCGATGACCCGGCACCCGACACCTGACACCCGGCACCTGCAAGTTTGCGCAGCGCGTGGTTCACATACCCCGTAACCCCTTCGCCCACCGTCTGTCTGGCAAGTTCAACGGACGTCGAGACCGCCGCATGCGAGGGGACACGCGTCAGCCAGCGGAGCTGATAGGCGCCGAGGCGCAGCACGTCGTGGAGACGGGGATCGGCACGGTCGAGCTCGAGCGCGGTGTCGAGCTCGCGCTGGCGGCGGAGCACGCCGGCCGACAACTCGTACGCGAGGCGCCGGTCGCGCTCGGCGAGGCCTGTGAGGTGGCGGTCGCGCGCGTCCGCCAATGGCGCTCCCGCCCTGACCGAGCGGAGAATCTCGAGCGCCGCGCGTCGCGCGGCAGTTGCTTCCTTAATCCAGCATCCCCTTGGTCGGGGACGACGGCATCGCGACTTCGCGGCGCGGCATGCGGCCGGCGAGGAAGGCCGCCCGGCCGGCGATCGTCGCGAGACGCATCGCCGTCGCCATGGCGACGGGATCCTGCGCGGCCGCGATCGCGGTGTTCATCAGAATCCCGTCCACGCCCTGCTCCATCGTGACGCAGGCGTCGGACGCCGTGCCGACGCCCGCATCGACGATCACCGGCACATGCAGCCGCCGCTTGATCGTGCGAACGGAGAATGGATTCAGCAGGCCGAGCCCGCTCCCGATCGGCGAGGCGAGCGGCATGACGGCCGCGCAGCCAAGATCCTCGAGCCGCAGCGCCGTCACGAGATCCTCGTTCGTGTAGGCGAGCACTTTGAAGCCTTCCTGCACCAGCACCTTGGCGGCCTCGAGCAATCCTGCGACGTCGGGAAGCAGCGTCTCTTCATCGCCGATCACTTCGAGCTTCACGTAGTCGTTGAACCCCGCTTCGCGCGCGAGCCGCGCGTAGCGGATCGCATCGGCGGCGGTGTAGCATCCGGCGGTGTTGGACAGCAGGAAGATCTTGGTGGGATCGAGGAAGTGCAGCACGCTCGATTCCTTGGAGCGGTCGAGATTCACGCGGCGCACGGCGACGGTGACGACCTCGGCGCCCGACGCCTCGATCGCGCGCACCATCGTGTCCATGTCGGGATACTTGCCCGTGCCGACCATGAGGCGCGACTGGAAGGTGCGCCCGCCGATCGTCAGCGGCTCGTCGCGGATTGTCTCAACAGCCGTCGTCATCTCACCCTCCACCCACGAAATGCACCAGCTCGATGGCGTCACCCTCGGTCACGGTGACGTCCCCGAGCGCCGGCCGCCGCACGATCTTGCGATTGTGCTCGACGACCACGGCGCGCGGATCGAGCTCGAGCTCCTTGAGTAGCTCGAGCAGGGTTGCGCCCGGCGTGACTGTTCTCTGCTCGCCATTGATTACGACATCCATTCCCGCATCCTCCTCGCGGCCGCGGCAGGCTCGGCGTCGTCCCACAGCGCCCGAATCGCGGCGACGCCGTACGCGCCGGCCCCTCGCACCTCCCGCACCCGATCGATCGTCATCCCGCCGATCGCGATCACCGGCAGATCACCGGCCGCCGCGACGATCTGTTGCAGTTTGGCCAGGCCGAGTGGGGCACGGCCGGGATGCGAAGCGGTGGCGAATACCGGCCCTACAACAAGATAGTCGGCCCCCGAGAGTCTTGCGGCTTCGGCCTCAGCCAGGTCGTGAACCGAAACGCCGATCCACCACAGCCGATTCAGTGCGCGCGCGGCGCTGACGGGGAGGCTGCCATGGCCAAGCTGGACGCCGGCGGTGGGTACGCTCAGTGCAACATCCAGACGGTCGTTGACGAAGAGGAACGATGGAAGGTTGGAAAGTTGGACTGAAAGGGTGTAATGCTCGAGGCCCGTGAGCTCTCGCCCGCGGGCATGGAAGGCAAGCTCAGAACCGCCACCCTCGGCGAGGGCCTTCGCCACTTCGCCGACGTCCGCTCGCCGCGCGATGCGCTCGTCGGTGATCGCATGTAGGCGCGGCAGCGGTTGTCTCACGAGAACGTCGCGCCGGCCTCGAGACGGGCGCCCCGCAGCCAGTCCTTCGCCGCCATCCGCTCTTTCCCCGCCGGCTGCACTTCGAAGATCTCGATCGTACCGCCGCCCGTTGCGATCACCAGCGAGTCACCGGCCGAAAGAACTTCCCCAGGGACGCGTTGGGACTTTTGAGCGACGGCCTTGGGTGCGAAGAGTTTGATCTCGACGCCATTCAACTCGGTCCACGCGCCAGGGCGTGGATCGAGGCCCCGAATCAGGCAGTCGATCGAGCGCGCGTCTTGCGTCCAATGGATCCGTGCGCTCTCACGGGTGAGCTTGGGCGCGAGCGTCGCGCGTGCGTCGTCCTGCGGCACGGGCGCCGGCGGCGGGTCGCCCTGCTCGAGGAGCGCCAACGTTTCTATCAGCGCCTGCGCTCCCAGCTCGGCGAGGTGGGCCGACAGCTCGCCGCCCGTCACGTCGGGATCGATGCGATGCGGGAGTTGATGGAGGATCGGACCCGAATCCATGCCGGCGTCGAGCTGCATGATCGTGACGCCGGTCTTCTCATAGCCGCGGACGATGGCCCACTCGACCGGGGCGGGCCCGCGCAGCTCCGGGAGCAGAGACGGATGGACGTTCACCATCCCGCGCGGCGGCAGCGCGAGCAGCGCCGGCTTCAGGATGTGGCCGTAGGCGACGACGACGCCGATATCGGGTTTCAGCTCGCGCAGCTGAGTTAGAAACGCGGGGTCGGTCGGCTTGTCCGGCTGCAGCACCGGAAGATCTTCGGCCTCGGCGGCGAGCCGGACCGGGGGGGGAACGAGCTTCGAGCGGGACCGACCCTGCGGCGCGTCGGGTTGGGTGACGACGGCGGCAACGTCGAATCCTTCTCCCACGAGCGCGCGCAGCGACGGCACCGCGAAGTCGGGCGTGCCAAAGAAGGCGACGCGCATCTACAGCTCACCCGCCGGCTCCGGCGTAACCTCCTTCAGATACCCGGTCTGCCCCTTACGCGCCTTTTTCCACTTGGACAGCAGGAGACCGCGCTTCACGGCGCTGAGATGATCGAGGAACAGGATGCCGTCGAGGTGATCGATCTCGTGCTGAATCGCGCGCGCCTTGTAGCCGTGCGCTTCGACGCGCGCGCGGCTGCCGTCTTGATCGAGGGCCTCGACGACGATCCGGGCGGCGCGCGTCACGTCGCCGAAGATCTCCGGGATCGAGAGGCATCCCTCCTCGGCTGTCTCCTCTTCGTCGCTGCGCTCGACGATGACGGGATTGATGAGGACGAGCGGGGGTGGATCCTCTGCCCCGATGTCGACGACGGCGACGCGCCGCGCGACGCCGATCTGGTTTGCGGCGAGGCCGACACCCTTGGCGGCGCGCATCGTTTCGAACAGATCGTCCACGAGCCGGCGCACGGCGTCATCCACCTTCGGCACCGCGGGCGACTTTTGCCGCAGCACGGGTGAGCCGAGCAGATGCAGCGTGCGAACCGTCACGCCGGCTTCGCCTCGACGGCGGTGCGGTTGGTGATGCTGCTGATGCCGCTCCGCAGGATCACGAACTTCGCTTCGCCGCTCCGAATCGTGACCTGATCGTCCTTGATGTGCACGACTTCGCCGACGATCCCGCTCGAGGTCACGACCTGATCCCCGCGCTGCAGCGACGCGAGCAGCTGCTTGTGGTCTTCGGCCTGCCGGCGCTGCGGCCGGATGAGCAGGAAGTAGAAGATCCCGATGAACAGCGCGATCTGGATGATGAACGCGCTCATCCCCGCGCCGCCCTGGCCCGAGGGAGTGAAGAGCAGCAGCAGCAACGATGCCGTGGTCATGCGACTCCTGTGTGTTGATAGCGGCGGCGCCAGTCATCGGCCCATGTGGCGAATGCATCGCCGCCCCGCTGGATGGTGGCACGCATTTCCGCCGCGAGGCGGATCAGATACCGCACGTTGTGCAGCGACAGCAGGCGGAGGCCGAGTAATTCGCCCGCGGTGAACAAATGGCGCAAGTAGCCGCGCGAATACGTCGTGCACGTCTCACAGTCACAGCTCGGGTCCAACGGCCCGGCGTCGGTGCGGTAGGCGGCGTTGCGAATGTTCAACGTGCCTTCCGGTGTGAACGCCGAGCCGTTGCGGCCGCCGCGCGTCGGTGCGACGCAGTCGAACAGGTCGACGCCGCGCTCGACCGCCGCGACGAGATCCGCGGGAAACCCGACGCCCATAAGATAACGGGGCAGTGTAGCGGGCAGCCGAGCCTCGAGCACTTCGAGTGTCTGATACATCTTGTCTTTTGGTTCGCCGACGGATAATCCACCGATCGCGATGCCTGTCCAGGGACCCAATTCCAAGACGCGATCGAGGCTTTCGGTTCGCAGCGCAGGCAGCGTCCCGCCCTGAATGATGGGCCACAAGGTTTGCTCGCTGGTCTTCAGCTGTTCGTGGCGCTTCTTGCACCGCGCGAGCCACCGCAGGGTCCGATCGAGAGCATCACGCGCCGTTGCCTCATCGGCTCCACCTGGGATCACATGATCGAATGCCATCGCGATATCAGAGCCCAGCGTCGCCTGGATCTCGATCGCGCTTTCGGGCGTCAGCGTCCGCCGTCCGCCGTCCACGTGGCTCTGAAACTCCACGCCGTCTTCGTCGACCTTGCGAAAGCCTTCGAGCGAAAACACCTGAAAGCCGCCGGAGTCGGTGAGCAGCGGCCGTTCCCACGCCATGAACTTGTGGAGCCCGCCGAGCTGCGCGATCACGTCTTCACCGGGCCGCACGTGCAGGTGATAGGTGTTGGCGAGCACGATCTGTGCGCCGACGGCCTTGAGGTCGGCGGGCGAGAGCGTGCGCACCGTCGCCTGGGTGCCGACCGGCATGAACACCGGCGTCTCGACGGTGCCGTGGGGCAGGGTCAGCGAGCCCGAGCGCGCGGCGCCCGACTGGCCGTCAATCCAGAAATCGAACAAGAACTAGCCCCGTTCTTTGAACCCCGGGCTTGCGCCCGGGGTTAGAGCTGCGCTGGTCCGTGAGATCTTCTGACCCCGGGCGCGAGCCCGGGGTAAATCCAACCCCGTGACAGATCTTCTCACACAATCACCATCGCGTCCCCATAACTGTAGAACCTATATCCTTCTCTTACCGCTTCATGGTAAGCACGCATCACCCGCTCATATCCTCCGAACGCACACACGAGCATCAGCAACGTCGAACGCGGCAGGTGAAAGTTCGTGATCAGATGATTCACGATCTTGAAGTCATACGGCGGGCGAATGAACAGGCTGGTCTCACCGGGACCCGCCTGCACGCGGCCTTCCGCATCGGCTGACGACTCGAGTGCCCGAACCACCGTGGTCCCGACCGCCCAAACTTTGCCACGGGTGTCGTTGATCCAATTGGCGGCTCCCTGAGCGATCTCGAACGCCTCCGGATGCATAGTGTGGTGCTCGAGCGCTTCGGTCTCCACCGGCTTGAACGTTCCTGGGCCGACGTGCAGATCGACCGCCGTGACAAGCGTCCGCTGCTCGTGAATGCGGGCGAGCAGCTCGGTAGTGAAATGCAGTCCGGCCGTCGGGGCAGCGACGCTGCCATCGTGCGTCGCGTACACCGTCTGATAGCGCTCCTGATCCGCCCTCGTGGGAGCGCGCTTGATGTACGGCGGCAGCGGCACCGCGCCGTACTTCGCGAGCGTCGCGCGCGCGTCGAGCGCGCCCACGAACCGCACCCGACGCAGTCCGCCCCCTAACACTTCGACAATCTCCGCGGCGCTGTCGTCACCGAACGAGACTCGGCGGCCGGGCTTGAGCTTGCCGCCGGGATGCGCCATCGCGAGCCAGGTCCCATCGCCGACGTCACGCACGAGCAGGAGCTCCGCGTCCTGCCCGCCTTCACGCGTTCCGTGCAGTCTCGCCGGGATGACACGCGATGTGTTGATGACGAGCAGGTCGCCGGGGGGGATCAACGCTGGCAGGTCGCGAAAATGGAGATGGCGCGTCGTGCTACTCTCGCGATCGAGCACCAGCAGCCGGCTGGCCGAGCGATCGGGGAGCGGATGCTGCGCGATCTGCGCGCTGGGAAGATCGTAATCGAAGTCGGAGAGTCGGTTACCCGTCAAAGATGCTTGCTTGCTCTGCGGATTTCGGTGGCACAAATCCGAAGTGCCGGTAGGCGGCCGGTGTGGCGACGCGGCCCCGCGGCGTGCGCGCGAGAAACCCCTGCTGCATCAAGAACGGCTCGTACACCTCCTCGAGGGTCCCCGGATCCTCGCCGACCGCGGCGGCGACGGTCTGCACGCCGACCGGCCCGCCCTCGAACATCTCGATGATGGCCTTGAGAATGCGCGCGTCCATGTCGTCGAGCCCGAACTCATCGACGTCGAGCCGCTTCAAAGCCTCGGCGGCGACGGCCGAGGTGATTTTCCCGCCGGCGCGGACCTGCGCATAGTCGCGCACCCGCTTCAGCAGCCGGTTGGCGACGCGCGGCGTGCCGCGGCTGCGGCGCGCGATCTCCGCGACGCCGGCCGCATCCGTGGCGACGCCGAGGATCCCGGCCGAGCGCGTGATGATTTGGACGAGATCGTCGGGCGGATAGTAGTGCAGGCGCTCGACGAGTCCGAACCGTGCGCGCAGCGGCGGCGTCAGCAGCCCGAAGCGCGTGGTGGCGCCGATCAGCGTGAAGCGCTCGAGCTGCATCGGGAGCGTCTGCGCGTGCGGGCCGTCGGCGATGCGCACGTCCACCCGGAACTCCTCCATCGCCGGATACAGGAACTCCTCGAGCGCGGGCCGCAGGCGGTGCACTTCATCTATGAAGAAGATGTCGCCTGCCTTGAGCGAGGTGAGCATGCCCACCAGATCGCCGGGACGCTCCAGCACGGGGCCGGACGTGGTGCGGATGTTGACGCCGAGCTCCTTCGCCATGAGCAGCGCCAGCGTCGTCTTGCCAAGGCCCGGCGGGCCGAAGAAGAGGACGTGATCGAGCGGCTCCTTGCGCTGCTTCGCCGCGTCGATGGCGATCTGCAGCGACTCCTTGACCTTCGCCTGCCCCACGAACTCGTCGAGCCGCGACGGGCGCAATGCCGCGTCGGTGAGCCGTTCGCTCTCGAGGGCTTCAGGCGTCGTGATTTCGGAGCGCGCCATTATTTGTGCGTCGCCCGCGCGACCCATCGCACCGGCCGAGCGTCAGCCTGGATCTCGTGGGGCGTGTGGCAGCGCAGACAGGCATCCTCGGCGCGGGTCGCACCCGCGGGGACCAGGCGTCGATTCGTCGATCCGCACCGTGTGCAGATCCACTCCGCGGTGACTTCAGCGGGGATTGGGGTCACCGAGTCGTCAGAATCTGCAGCGCCCGCCGCACCAGGGTTTCCGTTTCGGTCTCCGTTCCGTTTCCCGTGAGCACCTGGCGAATCGCGCGATCCGCCTCCGGCACGCCGTATCCCAGGCGCTCGAGCGCCTTGAGCGCCGCCTCGGCGCCGGCGGGCACCGGGGCGGCCGGAACCTCGGTGAACTCCTCGACCTTCTCGCCCAGCTCGAGTGCGAGCCGCTCAGCGGTCTTCCGGCCGATGCCACTGACGGACGACAGCACGCCGATGTTTTTCTCGCGCAGCGCCCGCGCGCCGCGCTCGACGCCGAGGCTCGAGAGCAGCGCAATCCCGATCCTGGGGCCGACGCCGCTCACGCTCGTGAGCCGCTGGAAGAACCGGCGCTCGGCGTCGTCGAGGAATCCGTACAGCGCCCAGCCGTCCTCGCGCACCACCAGCTCGGTCGCCAACGTGATTTCGGCGCCGGTGGCCGGGAGCCGCTCCATCACGCCCAGCGGCACGACGACCTCGTAGCCGACGCCACCGGACGTCTCGACGACGACTCGGTCGGCGGACTTCGCCGCCAATTTCCCCCGCACATGCGCAATCATGAGCGAAGGATATACGTAAGCGCCGCCGCCACACCGTCGGCAGCGTCGGCCGGTTTCGGCGCGTGTTTGAGCCGCAGCAAGTGCGCCACCATCGACCCCACCTGCGACTTTTGAGCACCACCGGCGCCCACAACGGTCTTTTTGATCATGGCAGGTGCATACTGGGCGATTTCGAGTCCCTCTTGTTCAGCCGCCAGCAGGATCACGCCCCGCGCATGACCAAGCACGAGCGTGGTACGGACGTTCTTATGATAGAAAGCATCCTCGAGCGCGAGCACCGAGGGTTGGTGACGCTGGATGAGCTGCGCGATGGCCTGGTGCAGCTCGGCGAGCCGGTGGGGGAGGGAATTGCTGCGTCCGAAGCGAAAGACCCCGCATTCGATCAGGCGGCCGAGCCCGGGAACGCCATTGCCGTTCCCCGTTTCGATCACGCCGTAGCCCGTGACCTGTGTGCCGGGGTCGACGCCCAGGACCCTCACGTTATCCCGTCACCGCCGCCATCGCCTCGGCGTCGATGTCGAAGTTGGAAAAGACCTTCGCGACGTCGTCCATTTCCTCGAGGCCTTCCATGAGATTCAGCAGCTTCTTGGCGTTGCTGCCCTCGACCTTCACGGTGTTCTTCGGCACCATGGCGATCTCGGCGCTCTGCACCGGCAATTTCGTGGCCCGCAGCGCTTGATCGATCGCGTGGAGCTGCGTGGGCGGCGTCGTGATCAGATAGATGTCGCCCTCTTTCTCCATGTCTTCCGCGCCGGCATCGAGGGCGGCTTCCATCGTCGCGTCCTCGTTGGCCTTCGCATCGATCACGATCTGACCCTTGCGGTCGAACATCCAGGCGACGGCGTTCGTGGCGGCAAGGTTGGCGCCGTGGCGTTGGAATACGTTGCGGATCTCGGCGACCGTGCGGTTGGGGTTGTCCGTCGTAGCCTGAATGAGGAGCGCCGCGCCGCCAGGCCCGTAGCCCTCGTACGTGACTTCTTCGTAGGTCACGCCTTCCAGCTCGCCGGTCCCCTTCTTGATCGCGCGGTCGATGTTGTCGGCCGGCATGTTCTCGGCTTTGGCGGCGTCGATGGCGGTGCGCAGCCGCGCGTTGCCGCCGGGATCGCCGCCGCCCGCCTTGGCGGCGATCGTGATTTCACGAATGATGCGGGTGAACACCGCGCCGCGCTTTTGGTCGGTGACCGCCTTCTTCCGCTTGATCTGTTTCCATTTGTTGTGACCAGCCATATCTGCTCCTGATTCACAGGCTAAAGCCTGTGCTCGGCGAACACTGCCCGTAAGGGCACGCATTGCCGAGCGCACCCTTCAGGGTGTCGAGTACCCGATTCCGACCATGTCCTCTTTCAATGTCCAACTTATATCATCTATCAGGGTCGAGCATATCCTCGAACCGCATCCAGCGACGATAGAAGTAGAGGTCCACGAACCCGGTCGGGCCGTTGCGATTCTTGGCGACGATCAATTCGGTCGCGCCGTCCACGCCGCCGCCGGGGTTGTACATCTCCTCGCGGAAGATCGACAGCACGACGTCGGCGTGTTGCTTCGGGGCGCCCATGACGCCGTAGTCGTCGAGCGTGGGGCGCTTCGCGTCCCGACCAGTTTGAAATCCCGGGAGCTGCGCGACGACCAGCAGCGCGACCTGGCGTGCCAGTGCGAGGGCCTTGAGGTGGCGGAGTACGAGCGCGGTGTCCTCGTCCTGTGTCGTCCGCGCCTTGGGCGGCGGCACGAGCTGCAGGTAGTCCACGACCACAAGACCGATTTGGCGGAGCGGGTCGAGCCGCTCGAAGACCGTTTCGAAGTCCTCACCAGCGAGCGGTAATAGTGAAAGGGGGAGACCGCGGAGCCGCACCGCGGCGCCGCCCACGCCCGCCCGCGTCTGGTCGGTCAGCTTCGCCGCGCGCAGCTCGTCCACGGCGACTTTGCCCTCGATCGCGAGCGCGCGTTCCATCAGCCGTTCTTCGTTCATCTCCCCGGAGAGGTAGGCCACACCCACCGACTGTTGCGCCACACGAAGCGCGATGCCCAGCGCGAGCGCCGACTTGCCGCTCCCGATGTCCCCGCCGAGCAGGATCAAGTCGCGCCGGCGCAGCCCCCCGCCGAGCAGCTTGTCGAGCGAGCCGAAGCCGCTGGGAATGGTGTCGCCGGTGATTTCGCCGGGACGCTGCGCATCGACCCGCTCGACCAGGTTGTCGAGCGAGGCACGTTTCTCGAATCGGCGGGCGGGGGATGGCATGGTCTATAAATGCAATCTGGCGGTGCGCGCGGCAACGGTGACGGCGTCCCCAGCTTCGACGCCAAGCACTTCCCGGGCCGGCGCGGTGAGCTGGCTGAGCACGAGGGCAGCGGCGTTCGGCGTCGCCGTTTCGAGGTGTTGCCGTGCCGCGGCGAGCGCCCGCGCGAGGGGCGCGGGCAGTGCCAGGCTGCCGATCCGTTTTTCGAGCGCCTGCAGGCGGCGGCGGTGGTTTTTCGCGCTCACGGGCGCCGGCGGGAGCAGCGCCTCGGCGGCTCGCACCATGAGCCAGAGGGCGAAGAGACCCTCGCGCCGCGGTCCCCGCGCCGATTCGGCGATCAGGGTGACGAGGCGATCCTCGGCGGGTGTGTTCATGCCACGAGACGCTGCACAGCGGCCGCGACCTGCTCGGGGAAGATCTCCTCAAGACAGCGATGGTGGCCGAGCGGGCACCGTTCCGTGCCCATCGCCGAACAGGGCCGGCAATCGAGATCGAGCTTGAGCACCGCTGCTTGTTTGGTATAGGGAAAGAAGCCGAACGGCTCGACGGTCGGTCCGAAGAGCGCGACGACACGTGTGCCGACGCCGGTGGCCATGTGCATCACGCCGGTGTCGCCGGAGACCAAGACCTTGGCGCGGGCGAGACAGGCGCCCGTTTCCTGCAGCGTGAACTCTCCGGCTGCGTTGGCGATGCCGGGGCCCAATTCGGCGGCGAGGTCGCGATCGTCCGGGCCCCCGAGCGCGACGAGGCCGTAACCCAGTTTCTCGAGCTGCGCCGCGAGTGCTTGCCAATGCCGTGTCGGCCAGCGTTTGGTCGCGTGCGCGGCACCGGGCGCGAGGGCGGCGAACGGCTGGCGGTCGAGGCCGCGCTCGGCGAGCCAGTGGCTCATGCGCTCCCGCGCGGCGGGAGCCAAAAAAAACTCGGGCGGACCGCCGTCGGGCCACACGTCGAGCGCGCGCGCCGCTTCGAAATACCGCTCGGGCACCGGTACGGGCCGGCCATAGATGTTGATTTTCGTCGAGATCAACGTGGTGCGGGCGAGTTTGCGCTTCGAGTATCCTGACCACTGACAGGGCACCAGCCACCGCAACGCCGCGCTGCGCAGGCTGCCGTGCAGATCGAGTCCGTGGGTGGCACCGAGCGGCCGCAACCGGCGCGCGAGATCGATAATCCGCTCGTGTGGCTCGAGCTCGATCACTTGGGTCAGGTGCGGATTCTCGACGACCAGCGGCGCCATCGCGCCTTTCGTGACGAAATAGAGCTCGGCTTCGGGATGGCGCCGGTGTAGCGCGCGCACGAGGGGAGTGGTGAGGAGGACGTCGCCGATGGAGCTGAATCGGACGCACAGAATGCGCAACACGCGGCCAATGTAGTCGCGCGTTGCCCGGCTTCGCCAGCGGGACTACCTTGCAACGCAAGATGCCGCGTCCGAAGAGCATTCTCTGGGTCGACGACGAAATTGACGGCCTTGCCGCGCACCGCCGCTTTCTCGAGGAGCAAGGGTTTGCGGTGACGCAGGCGGCGCACGGCGACGACGCGCTCGCGATGCTGCGCCGCCAGCCCTACAGCGTCGTGCTGCTCGACGAGCAGATGCCGGGGCGACGCGGCCTCGAGCTGCTTCCTGAGATCCGCGCCATCGATCCCGCCATGGCGGTGGTGATGGTGACGCAGTCCGAGGACGACGCGCTGCTGCGCGACGCGATCGGGATCGAGATCGACGACTACCTCGTCAAGCCGGTCCACCCGCGCCAGATCCTTTCCGTGGTCACGCGGCTGCTGGAAGGCGACCGCATCCGCCAGCAGCGGCTGGCGCGCGACTTCGTCACGCGCTTCCGCGAGCTCGAGGGGCGCCGCGGCGCGGCGCTCGCCTGGCGCGAATGGATCGAGCTCGTGGCCGAGCTGGCGCGCTGGGAGGTGCGGCTCGCGGCCGCCGATGAGCCGGGACTGCAGGAAGCGCTCCGCGCGCTGCAGGAGAGCCTGCGCAAGGATTTCCAGACATTCATCACCAAGCATTATCCCCGCTGGCTCGCCGATCCCGAGCGCGACCGGCCGCCGCTGTCCGTCGACGTCGGCGCCGAGTTTCTCGTCCCGGCCCTGAAGCGCACCGGTCGCGTGGTCTTCATCGTGATCGACTGCCTGCGTCTCGATCAGTGGGAAGTGCTGCGCGATCTGATCACGCCGCTGTTCGACGTCGAGGAATCGCACTACTACAGCATCCTGCCCACCGCGACGCCGTTCTCACGCAACGCGATCTTCAGCGGCCTGTTTCCCATGGAGATCGCGGCGCGCCATGCGGAATGGTGGGGCGCGCCGACCGACGAAGAAAGCCTCAACGCCCACGAGGCCGAGCTGCTCGCCGAGCAGCTGCGCGAGCTCGTCGGCCAGGAGGTGCCGGTGCGGTACGAAAAGCTGTTCACCGCCGCCGACGGCACCGACCTCTTACGCCGCCTGCCGGCGCATCTCTCGCAGCCCGGCGTCACGGCGCTCGTGTTCAACTTCATCGACCAACTGACGCACGGCCGCTCCGAAAACGCGATCCTCTACGAAGTGGCGCGCGATGCCGATGCGCTGCGCGGCCTGACGAAGACGTGGTTCGAGCGCTCGCCGGTGTTGGCGGCGCTCGAGGAGGCGGAGCGCCGCAATGTCCCGGTGCTGCTGACGACCGATCATGGCTCGATTCACTGCCAGACACCGGCGACCGTCTTCGCGAAGCGTGACGCGACGGCCAACCTCCGCTACAAGTTCGGCGAGGACCTGCGCGCCGAAGACCCCGAAGCCGCGATCATGGTCGAGGACTTGAAGAGCTACGGTCTCCCCGCGAAAGGCCTCGGCGTCCGGCTGCTGCTCGCCACGGGCGATCGCTTCTTCGTCTATCCGACCAAGCTGCGCGAATACCAGGCGCGCTATCGCGGTGCATTTCTGCACGGCGGCGCGACCCCCGAGGAGATGATCCTGCCCGTAGCGCTGCTCACGCCGCGCCGCAACCGCTGATGAGCCAGGGACAGGAGAGTACGGGGACGGGCAGCACACGGCTGCTGTCCCTGCTGAAGCCCTACTCGCTCCTGTTCACCGCGACCATCACGTCGACGGTGGTCTCGTCGGTGCTCGACGGTTTCACGTTCGTCCTGCTGATTCCATTCCTGCGCACGCTGTTCGGCAACGCGGCCCTCCCGTCCCAGGGCGGGACGCAGGTCGAGACGGTCCTGAACAAGATCGCCGGGCCGTTCCTCCAGGCCGGGACGCCCGAGATCGCGCTGCGCAACGTCGTGATCGTCCTGCTGGTCGCGCTGCTGCTCAAGAATCTCACGTCCTATCTGTCGTCGATCGGCAGCGTCGCGATTCAGGAGGGCGTGGTGCGCGACCTGCGCGTCGGTCTGTTCCGGCACCTGCAAACCCTGCCGCTGGGCTACTTCCAGCGCACCCGCGCCGGCCAGACGATCGCCCGCGTCATCAGCGACACCGATCAGGTGAAGACGGCGGTGAGCGCCGCGCTCGCGTCGCTGCTGCAGAACCTCGTCGTCATCATCGTCTACGTCACGATTCTGTTCGGCCTGTCGGTCAAGCTGACGGTGCTCTCGCTCCTCCTGGCGCCGGTGCTGCTGCTGATCATCCGGCCGATGATCAATCGGTTGCGCCGCCGCTCCCGCGAGCTCGCGGCCGAGCGCGGCGAGGTGACGAGCCACGTGGGCGAGATGATCGCGTCGGCGAAACTGGTGCGCGCGTACGTCGCCGAAGCGTTCGAGCTGGGCCGGTTCGCGGAGCTCGCCGAGCGCTACCGCCGGCGGGTGCTGCGGGCGCAGCGCTATTCCAGCCTGACGAGTCCGGTGAGCGAGGTGTTCGGTGGCGTCATGATCGTCCTGATTCTCGTCGTCGGCACGCGGCTCGCGCTCGGCGCCGGCGCGTCGCTCGACCCCGCGGTGCTGATCACCTTCCTCGCCGTCAGCCTGCGGCTCATGTCGCCGATCAAATCGGTCTCGAACTACCCGGCGATCATGGCGACGGCGGTCGCGTCGGCGGACCGCGTCTTCGAGGTGCTCGACCTGCCGGCGGCCGAGGGCGACCGCCCGGGCGAGACCACCGCGGAGTTCAGCGAGCGCATCGAGTTCCGCGGCGTGTCGTTCGAATACGAGCCGGCGGAGGCGGTGCTGCGCGACGTGGAGCTCGACGTCAAACGCGGGCAGGTCGTCGCCATCGTCGGCCCCTCCGGCGCCGGCAAAACCACGCTCGTCGACCTGCTCCCGCGCTTCTACGAGCCGACGCGTGGCGAGATCCTGATGGACGGCGTGCCCCTGACCAACTACACGCGCCGGTCGCTGCGCAAGTTGATGGGCATCGTGTCGCAGGAGACGGTGCTGCTGAACGACACCGTGCTCGCGAACATCGCCTACGGGTTGAAAGACGTGCCGCTCGAGCAGGTGCGCGCCGCGGCGCGCGCGGCGAACGCGGATGAATTCATCATGCGGCTGCCCGAAGGCTACGAGACGCTGCTCGGCGAGCGCGGGACCAGACTCAGCGGCGGACAGCGCCAGCGCATCGCGATCGCCCGGGCGCTGCTGCGCGATCCGCCTATCCTCATTCTCGACGAAGCGACCAGCGCGCTCGACACCGAGTCCGAGCGCCTGGTGCAGGAAGCGATCGACCGCTTGATGGCGCACCGCACCGTGTTCGTCATCGCGCACCGGCTCGCCACCGTACAGCACGCCGATTTCATCGTCGTCCTGGCCGAGGGGCGGATTGTGGAGCGCGGCGCGCACGGCGACTTGCTCTCGGCGGACGGCATGTATCGCCGGCTGTACAATCTGCAGTTCCGGACCTGACTTGCTGTCTGGGTTTACGCTGGTCCGCAACGCGGTCCAGCTCAATTTCCCCATCGTTGCGGCGATCGCCTCCGTGCTCGAGGTCTGTGACGACGTCGTCGTCAACGTCGGAAGGTCGGACGATCAGACGCGTGACATCGTGGCCGGCATCGCTGACTCGCGCGTCCGCATCATCGACAGCGAATGGGATTTGAGCAAAGGCGACGACATGCTGGCCCGGGAGACGCAGCGGGCGATGGACGCGTGTCGGGGCTCGTGGGGCATCTACGTCCAGGCCGATGAAGTCCTGCACGAGCGTGGGGCGAGCATCCTGAAACAATGCGTCGCCGCTTGGGATCGGGACGAGCGGGTCGAAGGGATGCTCGTCGATTACCTGCACTTTTATGGGGGCTTCGATCGCGTGGCGACCAATCGCCAGTGGTATCGCCGCGAGGTGCGCTGCATCCGGCTGGGCCGGGACATCCGCCCCTACCAGGGCGCCCAGGGGTTCCGAGTGGGACCGGACTATCGCAAGATCCGCGCGCGTCCCACCGGCGCGCAGATGTTTCACTACGGGTGGGCTCGGCCGGCGCAAACGATACGGGAGAAGCTCGAGTTGACGAAGCGGATGTATCCCTGGGCGAGCGAGCGCCTCGATCGCGAGCTGAAACGCGGCACCCTGAAGTGGATTCCCCTGCTGCGGCAGTTTAGCGGCGCCCATCCGGCGGCGGCGCGGAGCTGGATCGCCGCGAACGCGCACGAGCCGGCGCCCGCGCTGGAGCCGGCGCGGTTCAAACCGGCGCACCTGCGCCTCTATGCCTCCGACTGGATCGAGCGGCTGACCGGTGCCCGCATGTTCGAGTTCCGGAACTACGACGTCGTGTAACGAACGCGATCTACTTCAGTTCGCCCGTCTGCAGGACGTTCTGGTAGATCCGTACGTAGTTCTCCGCCATTACGAGGTGGGTGAACTGTCGCTCGGCCCGCTCCCGGCAGGCTCGCGGGTCGAGCGTGGTGACGTTGTCGCCGGCGAGGATCAGCTCGTCGAGCGTGTCGCGCAGTACGCCTACCGCTGGTGTGACGATCTCCGGCAGGGCGCCGCGCCGCGTGCCCACGACGGGAGTGCCGGAGAACAGCGCCTCGATCGTCGGCAGGCCAAACGGCTCGTCCCATTGTGCCGGCATCCACAGGCAGCGAGCCCGCGCGAGGAGCACCGCTTTGCGCTTCCCGTCGACTTCGCCGACGTACTTGATCGAGCCGGTGAAGCTGGGACGCCAGCCGCCCGCGATGATGAGCAGGCGGCCCGTGCGCTTTGCCGCCTCGACCGCCCAGTGGTACCCGCGGTCGCTGTGCAGCTTGCCCAGAAACAGGTCCCACTTCTCTTTGCGGCCGCGGAAAACGTATTCAGCGGGATCGAGGCCGTTGTGGACATAGATGGTGCTGCCGTGGCGTTTGGCATGGTCACGGGACAGAAAAATCGTGTTGGGCGGGAGCGGCGTATCGGGTTTCCAGTTGCCGTGCAATGTCTGCACGAACGGCACGCTCTTCGGTCCCTGCTTCAGCGGAAAATGCGCGTGCAGGATGTCCGCGCCGTCCGGAATGAACTTCTTCAGATCGACGCTCGAATCCTTGAGCAGTCGCGGCGCGACTTCGACGATCTTCGCCGCCTCGACGACTTTGGTGCCGGGTTGCGCGAGAATGGTGACCCGATGGCCAAGCGCGGCGAGGCCGCGTACGAGCGCGACGACGACGCGCTGCGGTCCGCCGTAGCCTTCGACCGGGAGCCGGTGATGGGACGCGACCACGACGTGCATCGAGGTCCCAGTATAACTAGCTTCGGAACATGCCGGAGGGGCCGTTGGGAGGGGTTGGGCAGCTCACACTGTTGCAGCTCACGCATCAGGGCGAGGGCGCAGGCTCCACCCAATCGATTCTCAGTTTGAGCCGCGAGCTGGCGCGGCGCGGACACCGGGTCCTGGTCGGTTGCCCCGCCGGCACGCTGCTCGCGCGCACGGTCGCCGCGAGTCCACCGCTCGAGCACATCCCGCTCGATTTTGCTTCGCTCCCCGGCGTCGCGAACCAGCTGGCCGGCGTGATTACCGATCAGACCGTGGATGTGGTGAACAGTCATGCCACCGGCGACCGCCGGGCGCTCACCTGGCTGCGCTGGCGCGGCAGACTGCACCAGCCCTTCGTGGTCACACGGCGTACCATGCCACTCACGCTGCCGCCCGAGTTGATCGCCGTCGGGCTCACCGCCGACCGCACGATCGCCGTCAGCGGGGCGGTGGCGCGCGCGCTGCGCCGGCGCTTCCACCCCAGACGTCGCCTGCGCGTCGTGCCGAATGGCATCGATCTCGCACGCGTGGAGGCGGAGCCCTCGAAGCAGGATCTCGCGATCGCGCAGCTGGCGCTGGGCGACGCGGGACGGCCGGTCGTCGTGGTCGTGGCGCGCCGCAAGGATCAGCACATCCTGCTGCGCGCGCTCCCGGCGCTCGAGCGACCCGTCACCGTTGCGTTTGTCGGCATCCGTCCCGACGCCGAGCTGGCGGCCGCGGAGGCTGCCGTGCCCGCGAGACACCGGGTCGTGTTCGTGCCCTTCACGGAGCCCCCTCGCGCACTCGCGTTCTACCGGTTTGCGACCGTCGCGGCGTTGCCGTCGCGCATCGAGGGGCTGTCGCAGTCGCTCCTTGAGGCGATGTCCCTCGGCGTCCCCGTCATCGCGTCTGCGGCGGGGGGCAATTCGGAGCTGATCTATCCCGGCGAGACGGGATTGCTCGTGCCGCCGCTCGATCCCGCCGCATGGACGCGTGCCCTCGAGCGGATGCTGCGCGACGACGAGCTTCGCGTGCACGTCGCACAGGCGGGGCGAGCGCTGGCCCGCGGCGAGTTCACCATGGCGCGCACCGCCGAGCGAACCGAGGCCGTGTACCGCGAAGCCATCGAGCGGCGCCGATTGCTCGGCGGGGCGCCATTCCGTTAGGATTCGGAACATGCCTTCCCCGCACCCGGCGCCGCTCACGGTGGTCATCCCCACGCTCAACGAAGCGAGTCAGATTGCCGAATGCGTGCGGGGGCTGTCCTGGGTCCGCGAGGTAATCGTCGTCGATGCGGGATCGGACGACGGGACGGCGGCGGCCGCAACCGCCGCCGGGGCGCGTGTCCTGAACGGCGTCGCCCCCGGAATTGCGGCCCAGCGCAACGCCGGCATTCAGGCGGCGAGCAACGAATGGGTGTTTGCGCTCGACGCCGACGAGCGCATCGGACCGGACCTTGCGGCGGAGCTGGCGGAGATCGTCGTGGCGCCGCGTCACGAGGCGTATCGCGTGAAGCGGCGCAATTTCTTTCACGGCCACCTGCTGCGCCGCGGACACTGGGGTCGTGATTGGGTGGTGCGGTTGTTCCGGCGGGGCAAGCGCTTTGGCGGGAAGACGGCGCATCCCGGCCTGGAAATCCCGGCGCGCGAACAAGGTGAGCTCACCCACGAGCTGGACCACACGCCCTACAAGGACCTGCGACATCACCTCGACAAGGTCATCGCCTACAGTCGCATGAGCGCCGTCGATCTCGCCGCCAAAGGGCGCCGGGCGTCATTCAGCGATCTCGCGCTGCGGCCCGCCTTCCGGTTTTGGCGCGACTATGTCCTTCACGGCAGCTTCCTCGACGGCAGGCTCGGCGTGATTCACGCCGGGATGAGTGCGGCGTCCGTGTTCTTCAAGTATGCTTTCCTCTGGGAGCTCGAACGGCGTGGCTAAGACCTTTCTCCTGACCGGCGAATTTCCTCCGATGCAAACCGGCATCGCCCGAATGATGGGCGAGCTGACGCGGCGCTATCCGCGCGGCGACCTGCTCGTCTCCACCGGCCAGCATCGCGACGCGCAGGATTCCGACGTGCGCTTCAGCGGCGCCGTGATCGACCGCATGCCGCTGCCGAGCAAAGCGCTGCGGAATATCGCCGGCCTGCTGTTCTGGTCGCGCCGCGTCGCGAGCCTCGCCCGCCAGCACAAGCCACGCTTTGCGTGGTGCGACTCCATCCGGCCCTGCACCTACCCCGCGAAATGGATGCACGAACGCGTCGGCACGAAATACGGCGTGTTCGTCCACGGCGGCGACCTGCTGAAAGAGCTCCACGCGATCCATCACTCGCGCTTCGCGCGCAAGACGGCGAAGGCGCTCCTGGGCTCCGCGGTCGCGGTCGTGGCCAACAGCCAGTGGACGCGCGAGCAGGCGCAAAAAGTGTTACGCGAGCTGGGCCTCGACCCGCTCGCGGAATCCGTCCGTCTCGTCCCGCTCGGCACCGACCCCGAGCAGTTCCGGCCGGGGATCGACACGCGCGCCGTGCGGACGCGCTATGACGTGAACGGCGCCGCATGGGTGCTCACCGTCGCGCGGCTCGAGCCCTATAAGGGCGTCGACATGGCGCTGCGCGCCGTGGCGCAGTGCCGCAACGACGGTGTGGACGTGAACTATCTGGTGGTCGGCAGCGGCAAGAAGCGCAAAGAGTATCAGCGGCTCGCCGAAGAGTTGAGAATCGCGGCACACGTACGGTTCGTCGGCAACGTGCCGGAGGCCGAGCTGCCGGCGGTGTTCAACATCGCCAGCGCGTACGTCGGGGTCTCGCGCCGCGCCGACGGTTCGCGGGTCGAGGGGTTCGGCGTCGCGCTCGCGGAAGCGAGCGCCTGCGGCCTGCCGGTGATCGCCGGACAATCGGGCGGGCTGGCCGAGGCGGTGCACGACGGGGAGACGGGGCTCGTCGTGAATCCCGACGACCCCGACGCGGTTGCCACGGCGCTCAAGCGCCTGGTCAGCGATCAGCTGTTCGCCCGGCGGCTCGGCCAGGCGGGCCGCAAGGCGATCGAGACCTACTACAACTGGGACCGTGTGATCCGCGACCTGCTGGACATCGAATCACAAGTCTCCTCCTAGCGTTCAACTTTCCGCCGCACGGCGGCGGCATCGCCCGGATGATGGGCGAGATCGCGCTCCGCTATCCGCGCAACACCCTGGTCGTTTCGACCGGCGCGCACGGGGGCAGCGCCGCGAGTGACGCTCGCTTCCCGCAAACCATCGATCGCGTGGCACCGAACTGCTCCTGATCCAGGAAAAAATCCGGCGCAGCCGCTTCAAGCGCGGCACCGCGGCGAGCATCATCGGCAACGCGGCCGTCGTCGTCGCGATCAGCCGGTGGACGGCGGACCTCGCGCTCGACGTCCTCGCGATGCTCGACCTCAGGGTTCCCGTCGAGGCGGTGCCGCTCGGCACGACGCCCGCGCATTTCCAGCCCGGTGTCGACACGAGCGCCGTCCGCGCCAAGTACGGACTGAACGGCGGCCCGTGGCTCCTGACCGTGGCGCGGCTGGAGTGGCACAAGGGCATCGATACGACCATGACAGCGCTCGCCGCGGTCCGTGCCGCGCACCCCGGGACGCGCTATGCGATCGTTGGAACCGGCGAGCGGCTGGCGCAATTCGAGCAGCTGCGCGACGAGCTGCGCCTGGGTGACGCCGTGCGGTTCCTCGGCGGGATCTCCGACGCTGAATTGCCGGCGATCTACAACGCCGCCGATCTCTACGTGGGGGCGTCGCGGCGCTTCGAACGTGGGGGCGTCGCGGCGCTTCGAAGGTCTCGCGGAAGGATTCGGCATCTCGCTCGTCGAGGCATCGGCGTGCGGACTGGCGGTCGTCGGCGGGCGCTCGGGCGGTGTGCCGGACGCCGTGCGCGACGGGGAGACGGGAATTCTCGTGGATCCCGACGATCCACGGGCGGTGGCGGCGGGGATCAATCGACTATTGGCAGACCCGGAACGGAGACGACGCCTTGGTGCGGCGGGAAGAAAAGCGGTGGAGAGTTACTACAACTGGGATAGGGTGGTGAAGGAATTGATGGAGATTGATAGGACGTACCGTCGTCAATGATTTTCACACCCTAAAGGGTGTGCTCGGCAATCGTTGTCCTTAAGGACAATGTCTGCCGAGCCCAGGCTTTAGCCTGGGAACAACTCAACCCGAACGCCTCATGGTGGTTTCCTGTTGAGCAGGCCGCGCGATGATCGCGTAGGTCGGACAGTGCCGGATGTAGCTGCCGTCCATGGGCGACCATTCTTGATCGGGCTGTGTCACCACCGCTTTCCGGTCTGAATCCAGCACGAACATGCCTTGCGGGCCGTGGACCAAACACGAACCGCAGCCGATGCACCGCTCCCGTTCCACCCGCACCAGCACCCGCCGTTTCGGGTAGATGCCGGAATCGCCCGGCTCGGGCCATTCAGCGGCGCGATCGAGCGCCGCACTGGTCGCGCGGTAGCCTTCCTCCACTTCCTCGCGCAAGTGATCGAACGAAAACATCGTGACGTGCTCGACGCGCGGCTGGATGTAGTAGACCGGCGGCGTGGTCCAGGTGCGCACGCGCTGCTCGAGCAGGGTCGTCATCAGGATTTCGGTCGCGCGCGCGAACACACCCGCAAACCCCTCGTCCTGCGCGTCCGCCGTGAGCACGCTGGACGCGGAAACGTCGACCGCCACGATCAGCTCAGGGCCGAGCGCGCGCGCCGCGTCGTAGGGGACGTTCGAGACGACCGCGCCGTCCACGTAAAAGCGGCCGCCGATCTCGTGGGGCGGGAAGTAGCCCGGCAGCGCGCAAGACGCGAAGACGGCATCCGCGACGCGGATGTCATCGAGCCCGGGCAGGCCCCAGAAGACCTGCATCCCGGAGTTCAAGTCGACCGTGTTCACGATGACGGGCGGGTCGAGCTGCCCAAACGTGAGATCGCCGACCGTGCGGGCAATGAGGTGCTCGAGCGGCTCCCGCTTGAACAGGGCTGGGGAGCGCATGCGCTTGAACGCCATGTCGGCGTGGGCGACCGCGAAGACCTCCTTGCGGGACAGGCTGAGCGCGATCTCCCGCAGCTTGGCGATCCCCATGCCGCCGGCCCAGGCGGCGCCGACGAGCGCGCCAACGCTCGACCCGATGATGCGGGTCGGCCGGTGGCCGCGCTCGAGGAATGCCTGGATCACGCCCACGTGGGCGAGCCCCTTCATCCCGCCGCCGCCCAGCACGAGGGTGAACGGTGTATCGCGCTTCAAATCAGTGTCCGCTTGCCCGGGGGGTTCTGTTCCGAGTAACGTAGTCGACATGCCCATGACGGCGCCACTGTTTTTGACCCGACTCGGGCGTGATCCCTGGGCCCGCTTCGGCCTGGGACTGGTCGCAGGGCTCGCGGTTCTCGCGCTGCTGGCTCCATGGCTCGCTCCCGGTGATCCATTCCGCGGAGACCTCGCTGCAAGTTTGCGTCCACCTTCCGGCGCCTTTCTGCTCGGCAGCGACGTGCAGGGACGCGATGTCCTCTCACGCGTGCTGTACGGGGCCCGCCTGTCGCTCGCCGTCGGTTTGATCAGTCAGAGCATCGCCCTGGCGCTCGGCGTGACGTTAGGACTCGTGTCGGGTTACTACGGCCGCTGGATGGACGGCGTGATCATGCGCGTCGCCGACGTGACGCTCGCGTTTCCCTCGCTCCTGCTCCTGATCGCCATCGCCGCCGCCGTGAAGCCGTCCCTGCCCGTCGTCTTCGTGGTCATCGGCATCGTGGGCTGGGCCGGCATGGCGCGGATCGTCCGCGGCCAGGTGCTGCTGGCGCGCGGGCTCGACTACGTCCAGGCCGCGCGCGCGCTCGGCGCATCGGATGCGCGCATCATCGCGCGCCACCTGCTCCCCAACGTGATCGCGCCCGTGATAGTTGCGGCGACGCTGGGCATCGGCGGCGCGATCATGGCCGAGGCGGCGTTGTCGTTCATCGGACTCGGCGCGCAGCCGCCCACGCCTTCGTGGGGCGCGATGGTCGCCGAAGGCCGCGATCTGCTGCGCGTCGCGCCGTGGGTCTCGATCGCCCCGGGCGTCGCTATCGGCCTCACCGTCCTCGGTCTCAATCTCCTGGGTGACGGTCTGCGCGACGCGCTGGACGTACGCGGCATCGGACGCGTCGCGTGACGGAAATCGCGTACCACCCGACCCATGTGCGCGCGCTGCGCGAGACGTTCAAGGCGCTGCGCACGGCCGAATTCCCCTGGACCGCCGACACAATTTATCTCAATAATGCGTCGATCGGTCCGATCCCCGAGCGCACCCGGCGCGCGCTCGACGAGTTCACCGCCAAACGCACGGCCCCACACCTCCTGCCCGACCGTGAGCTGTTCGCCGGCCTCGCCGCCGCGCGGCTCGGGATCGCGCAATTGATCAATGCAGACCCGTCGGAAATCGCGCTCGCCACCAACACCGGTTTCGGATTGAACCTCGCCGCCCGGGCGCTGCCCCTGAAGCGCGGCGACGTGGTGCTGCTCTCCGACAAGGAGTTCCCGGCCAACGTCTATCCGTGGCTGATGCTGCGGGATCAAGGGATCACGGTGGAAGTGGCGCGCTGCCGGCCCGAGGGGTGGCCGGACGAGGACTATCTCCTCCAGCGGTTGCGCGATCCCAAAGTGCGGGTGCTCGCCGTGTCCTTTGTGCAGTTCTCCAACGGCTACCGCGCCGACCTGCAGAAACTGAGCGCCGCCTGCCGCGCCAACGGGACATACCTCGTCGTGGACGGCATTCAGGGCATCGGCAACTCGGTGCTCGACGTCACCGAGACGCCGATCGACATCCTCGCCTGCGGCGGCCAGAAGTGGCTCCTGTCGCCATGGGGCTCGGGGTTCGTCTATGTCCGCAAAGAGCTGGTCCAGAAGCTCGCGCCCGCGATCACGAGCTGGATGGCGTTCGAGGGCACGGACGACTTCTCGCGGCTCACCGAGTACAACCCGACGTTCCGCGCCGATGCCCGCCGCTTCGAAATGATCACGCTGCCCTACCAGGACTTCGTCGGGATGACGGCGTCGCTGGGTCTGCTGTTGGAGGTTGGCGTGCGTGACATCGCCGAAGTGACGCGCGCGACGCACGCGCCGATCGTGAAGTGGGCGCACGAGAACGGCGTGCGCATTTCCTCGCCGACGGAAAACGGGCACCGCTCCGCGATTCTCTGCGTGGCGCCGGCCAAGCCGGTCGAAGCGTATCACGCGATGAAACGGGCACGGGTGGTCTGCAGCCTGCGCGAAGGCTCGATCCGGCTATCGCCCCACTGCTACAACACGGTCGAAGAGATGGAGAAGGTCATCGAGGTGCTGGACGACCTGACCTGACGGCGGCTTACCCTTCGCGTCTCAGCAGCGCGTAATCCTTTTTCCCTTTTCGCAGCAGCAGGTTCCGGCCCGCGATCCAGTCGCGATCGCCGATCGCGTGATCGGCATTCGGTGCGCGCTGCTGGTTGACGTAGATGCCGCCCTGTTCGATGGCGCGGCGCGCTTCACTCTTGGACTTGGCGAGCCCCGCGCGCACCACCGCGTCGACGAGCGACAGGTCGCCACGGGGCAGCGCGCTCGTCGGGATTTCCGCTGCCAGCGTGTCGAACGCCTGGTCGTTCGCCGCCTGGGGGTCGAAGTCGCCGAACAGGATTTCCGACGCCACCATCGCGTTGCCGCCCGCGTCTCCGTGTACGCGACCCGTGACGTCCGTCGCGAGCGCCTTTTGGGCGCCGCGGGCGGCGGGATCGTTCCGGTGCTTCGCGATCAACTCGTCGATGTCGGGCTTCGTCTTCAGCGTGAACAGCTTGAGGTACCCCTCCACGTCGCGATCGTCGACGTTGATCCAGAACTGGTAGAGCCGGTAGGGCGACGTGAGCTTCGGGTCGAGGTAGATCGCTCCCTCCTCGGTCTTGCCGAACTTCTTCCCCGACGCCATGGTCACGAGCGGCGCGACGAGGCCATGCGCCTCGGCGTTCTCGATGCGGCGAATCAGGTCGACGCCGGCGGTGATGTTGCCCCACTGGTCGCTGCCGCCCACCTGGAGCGTGCACTGCCGCTCGCGGAACAGATGGAGGAAGTCGTAGGCCTGCAGCAGCATGTAGCTGAATTCGGTGAACGATAGCCCAGCCTCGAGCCGCGCCTTCACCGATTCCTTCTGCAGCATGATGTTGACGGTGAAGTGCTTGCCCACGTCGCGCAAAAAGTCGATCAGCCCTTGTGAGCCCAGCCACTTGGCGTTGTCGAGCAGGAGCGCCGCGGTGGGTCCCGCGCCGAACTCGAGAAAGCGCGCCATCTGATCGCGCTGCCGCTGCAGGTTTTCGCGGATCTGTTCCTTCGAGAGGAGGGGGCGCTCGCCGGCCTTGCCGGACGGATCGCCGATCAACCCAGTGCCACCGCCCATCAACACGATGGGACGATTGCCGCCGCGTTGCAGATTGGCGAGCAGCATCAGCGGCATGAGATTGCCGAGTTGCAGCGACGGCGCGGTCGGGTCGAAGCCGCAATACGCGGTGACCGGACCCTTGGCGACATGCGCGGCGAGGCCGGGCGTCGCCTGCTGGACGAACCCGCGCCACTCTAATTCTTGCAACACGTTAGCCTTTGTCATGGCGGCGAATTTACCGCCTCATTAGGTTGTATTACAGATGGCTTTTTCGACACGCCCTTCGCCGCCCCTCGCCGCCCCTCGCCGCCCGTTTCTGGTTCGCTGGTGGTACGATCCCGTCCAGCGGCGGCGCGCAATCATCGCGGCCGTACTGGCCCTGCTCTTTGGCAGCGGCCTCGCCTACGGCTCGTGGACCCGGGTGTGCGCGGCGGAGCGCTGCCCGAGCATCACGCGCATCGACCCCTCCACGGGGCACAATGTCCAGGTCCAGACGTCGAAGGTCTACGCGGCCGACGGCCGGCTGATCACCGAGTTGGGCATCCAGCGGCGCACCGTGCTGCCGCTCCAACAGATCCCGGTCTTCGTGCGGCAGGCGTTCATCGCGGTCGAGGACAAGCGCTTCTACGCGCATCACGGCATCGATTATTGGCGGATCCTGGGCGCCCTCAAGGCCAACATCACGACGCTGCACTACACCCAAGGGTTCTCGACGATCACGATGCAGCTCGCGCGCAACGTGTTTCCCGAGCAACTCGGACACGAAAAGAAGCTGGCGCGCAAGCTGCGCGAGGCCCGCGTCGCAGTCGAGCTGGAGCGCAATTTCGCGAAGGACACCATTCTCGAGCTGTACCTCAATCAGATCGACTTGGGGCCGAACGTCGCCGGCGTCGAGGCCGCGGCGCAGGTGTACTTCGGGAAATCGGCGCGCGACTTGAACGTGGCCGAAGCGGCGACGCTGGCCGCGCTGCCCAAGGCCCCGGGCACCTATAATCCGCGCAACCATCCCGACAACGCGATTCGGCGCCGCAATGCGGTGCTGAATCTGATGCGCGATCAGGGATTCCTGAGCCCGGAAGACGTCGAGTTCTGGAAGGCGTATCCGCTCGTGTTGACCACGCGGCGCACGAGCTACGGCGATGTCGCGCC
>WNFY01004611.1_pt1 | contig 31097 bp, 26 predicted proteins | sample 5400091 | NCBI WGS metagenome assembly WNFY01 (sample SAMN13153364, study PRJNA577476) | soil metagenome | isolation source: 60 cm soil or saprolite under grassland replicate 1 | place: USA:California | collected 2016-06-15 | reverse complement strand
ATGAGCCACCGCCTGGAGTTCCGCGCCACGCGACAGGCCCGCTCACGGTGACCGGCCACGGGCCCGGGCACGAGCGCGTCGGCGACGCACACCGCTGTTCGCATACCTCATCGGCGCAGCTCGAGTTCACCACCCTGACCGGAGCCGGGTGCCCTTGGACCCACCCAGAGCTTGCCGTCATCCAGGTCGACATCGCCCAGCCGCACCCCAGCAGCTCGGAGGCGCGTGCCCCCGAACTGACCTAGCACGCCAGCAATGCCCGGTCCCGGGCGCAACCCATCTGGGCGAACAGCTCGTCCCATTGCGGATCGGGAATAGCCCGCGGTTGCCAGGCGGGCACCTTCGGCCGCAGCCTGCCCGCCGGTGCGGCCGGGATCGCCCCACATGCCGGGCCGGCGAACAGCCGATCCTGCTCCGCTGGGCGCGAGGATTTCGCAGTCTGGCTGCCTATCGCTCTATAACTCTCAGGTGTTGGCCAACGCCACCAGCCTGGGCTGCAATTGTTCAGACGACGTGTTGACTAGCCGGAGGACCCATATGAGCGGCATGTCGGCAGGGTGTCACACCGTGGCCGACAGCTTGGGCTCTGGAGCCGCCGACACTCGGACCGGCCTTCGGATGCTGGACGGAAGCGACGGCGCAGCAAAGCTGCACCGAGATGACAGGAGGTTTTGCCCGTGACTATCGGCGGGAGCATCGCACTTATAGTGACCGGCGCAATCCTGCGGTACGCCGTCAACTGGTCCTTCGCCCACGTGAACGTGCCGCTCATAGGCCTGATCTTGATGGTTGGCGGTGCTATCGGGCTGATCATCTCCCTCGTGTTCCTCATGCGCCGCCGGACGTCCGCCCCGTCGGAGGAGGTTTACCAGCAGCGCAAGTACACCGAGGTTCCGGGCCGTACGCTGAGCCTCCGGATCGTTACATCGAGCCTTCGGGCCGCTCCACCGAGCCGCCGGCCTGACCATGAGGTCGGCGGCCCGGGCGCGTTCCTGCCGGACCGGTTCTGTCTACGCGCCGGGCGGCTCGGCAAACACCAGGTACTTGAAGGGATCGAGTTGCCGGTGGAGGTCCAGCGCCGGAGGTGTTCGTGAATGAATGACATGAAAAGCCGGGGGAGTCGTAAGGTTGCGGTGCTGGGGCCGATCCCTCGCGACCAAGTGGTGACTTATGCCGGTGAGCGGGTCGAGAAGTACGGATGCGTGATGTATACGGCGGTTGCCCTCTCGGCTCTGCTGGATGCTGGCGACACGATCGTCCCGATATCACACGTCCGCCGGCGGGACGAGGGTCCGATCAAGCAGATCCTCGGGTCCTTCCCGAATATCGACACCTCCGGTATAACGTCGCCGGCCGACCAGGGGGACGTCGTCGAGCTGCGTTATATCGACCAGAATCGTCGCGTCGAGCGGCAGACGAGCTTCATGAACCCGATCCTGCCCGCCGACATCGACAAGGTGCTCGATGCCGACGTGTTTGTCTGTGTCCCGATCACGGACTATGAGGTGGGGCAGCCAACGCTGCGGCACATCAAGGAGCACAGCCGCGCAACCGTGGTGCTTGATGCCCACGGCCCTGCGACGACGCTGACCCGCAGCGGCGAGCGCCATCCCAGGGTGTGGGCTGACCTGGACGTGTGGCTTCCGTACATCGACATCCTGAAGATGAACCTGGACGAAGCGGGCTCGGCGTGGCTCGGTGCATCAGCGGAGGTGGCGGCTGATCCGCCGAGGCTGAGCGATGAACAATTGCGCGGCCTGGCGCATCATTGTCTGGACCGCGGTGTCGGGGCGGTATGCGTGACCCTCGACGAGCGTGGCTGCGTAGCCTTCTACCGGGACGGCTCCGGCGGGGTCGCCGGGGAGTTCGTCGATCGCATCGAGGTGGAGCACGTCGTGGACACGACCGGTGCCGGCGACTCGTTCGCCGGGGGACTGGCCTACGGCTACCTCGCCTACCGGGATTACGTCGTGGCGTGCCAGTACGGGAATGCGATGGGCGCTCAGCGCTGTACCGGCACGAATCTGAACGTTTACCTGTCACGAGAGGAAACGGAGCAGCAGATCCTTGCGGCGTACGGCCCTCGACCGCAGGAGGAACTTCCCTGAACATCCCGGCGGTACGGATTCCGGTTGGCTGATCGTCCAGGACGGCTTCGCTGCGGCGCTGGGGACCGTATCCATCGGCGCCTCCGCCGGGCACATGCAGAACGAGTGGAGTGGGTACACCTTCGGCGCCGCCGGCCGCCGTCGGTGACCGCGAAGGCGGCTGGGCCGGCAGGAGGTGCCGTGGACGGTTTCTTGCTCGCCTATGACGGCTTCGATCCCGGGACCGAGGGGCTGCGGGAGGCGCTGACCTCCACGGGCAACGGTTACCTGTGCACACGCGGCGCGGCGGAGTGGGAAGACGCCGACGGTGTGCACTATCCGGGCACGTATGCGCACGGAGGCTACAACCGCGAGACGACGATCCTGGGGGGCCTGCCCGTCCTCAACGAGGACCTCGTCAACCTGCCGAACTGGCTCGGCCTCCAGCTGCGTATCCAAGGCGAGGATGCGATCAGGCTCGCCGATGTCGAGTTGCTGGGCTACCGCCACGAGTTCGACATCCGGAACGTGACCGTCCTGCGGCACCTCCGCTTTCGTGACCGCACCGGCAGGGAGACGACGCTGAAAAGCCGCCGGTTCGTCAGCATGGCCGACCCGCACCACGCCGGGATCGAGTGGACCCTCGTCCCCCAGAACTGGTCCGGGCACGTCGAGGTCATCTCAGCGCTCGACGCCCGGGTGAGCAACGGCGGCGTCGCCCGCTATCAGCAGCTAGAAGGCCGTCACCTGAACCCCGTTTCCCCGCGGACGTTCGGGCCCGAGGTCATCGCGCTCAAGGCCGAGACCCGGCAGTCGAATCTGTACATCAGCCAGGCGACGCGCACGCGCGTGTTTCGCGGTGGCGAGCCGCTGCCAGCGAGGCGGACGCTCTACCAGATGGAGGACTACATCCAGCAGGTCCTGGCCTTCGACATACGACAAGGCGAGGCGACGCGGGTCGAGAAGATGGTCGCCTTCTATACGTCACGGGACCCGGCGGTCAGCGACACGCTTGTGAGGGCGGCCAGGTCGGCGGCCCGTCACAGCGACTTCCCCGCGTCTTTCGAGCGCCACAGCGCAGCATGGGACGAATTGTGGCGGGCATGCGATGGGCGCGTGTCCGGAAACGAGCAGGTCCAGGTGCTGCTTCGGCTGCACATCGCGCACCTTCTCCAGGTCTGCTCCCCGCACACAGCCGACCTCGACGCCGGGCTGCCCGCGCGCGGGCTCAACGGCGAGGCCTACCGCGGGCACGTGTTCTGGGACGAGATGTATGCGTTCCCGTTCTTCAACGTCCGGCTGCCCGAGGTCACGCGAGGGCTGCTGATGTATCGCTACCGCCGGATCGGGGAGGCGCGGGCGGCGGCCCGGGAGGCCGGGTTCCGGGGCGCGATGTTCCCGTGGCAGAGCGGCAGCGAGGGCAGCGAGGAGACCCAGCGCGTCCACCTCAACCCGCTGTCGGGCCGCTGGGAGCCTGATCTCAGCCGCAACCAGCGGCACGTCAACGCCGCGATCTTCTTCAACATCTGGAGCTACTTCCAGGCCACCCGCGACTACGCGTTCGTCGAACGCTACGGCGCGGAGATGATGCTGGAGATCGCGCGGTTCTGGGCGTCTATCGCGAACTTCAACCCCGAGCGTGAGCGCTATGAGATCCACGGCGTGATGGGCCCCGACGAGTTCCACGAGAAGTACCCGGGCGCGCCGCAGGGCGGGCTGCGCAACAACGCCTACACCAACGTCATGGTGGCGTGGCTTTGCGGCATCGCCGGGAAGCTGCCCTCGCTGCTCCCGGCGAGTAGCACGGAAGGATTGCGCGCACGGCTAGGCATCCGTGACGATGAGCTGGCGCTATGGCAGGACATGAGCCACCGGATGTTCGTCCCCTTCCACGGCAACGGGATCATCAGCCAGTTCGAGGGCTACGGCGCCCTCGAAGAACTCGACTGGGACGCCTACCGCGCGAAGTACGAGAACATCCAGCGGCTCGACCGGATCCTGCGTGCGGAGGGCGACGACCCCAACCGATACAAGGTCGCCAAGCAGCCCGACACGGTGATGCTCTTCTACCTCTTCACGCGCGAGGAACTACGCGAGATCTTCGAGCGGCTGGGGTACGACTACCGCCCCGGCACGGCCGCGCGGACCATCGCGTACTACGACCGGCGGACGTCGCACGGCTCGACGCTGAGCTTTGTCACCTACGCGGGAGTACTCGCCGCCCTCGACCCGGAGAGCTCGTGGGACCGGTTTCTCGTCGCGCTCCGCAGCGATGTCGACGACATCCAGGACGGCACGACGAAAGAAGGGATCCACATGGGTGTCATGGCCGGGACACTTGACGTCGTGCAGCGGTATTACGCGGGCACCCACATCCGCGACAGTGTTCTGTACTTCGACCCCCGGCTCCCGAGCGGGCTCGGTGACCTGTCATTCCCGATGCAGTTCCGAGAGACCCCGATACTGGTCACGCTCAGCAGCGACCGACTGACGCTAGCCGTCGGTCCCGAGGGCGCGAGCCACCTCATACGGGCCGGAATACCCGGCGACGTCCGCGAACTGCGCCTGGGCGACCAGGCCGTGTTCGAGCTCAGCCGGGGCGTGCCGGCCAACATGCCGCCGGTCGCTGACTGAAAGACGGACGGCCGCCAAATGTTGCGGCAACGATTTTCGACATCGACGGGTGCTGGCCGGCTCGCCGGACTGGGGCGACGTCCGCGACCGCACGACGTGGTCGCCGGAAGCGTAGGGCAGCGCCGGGTCGTCGGAGCACGGTCCACCGCGAGCACCGCCCGGCCGCGTGCTGCCAGGGCACGGACGTTGCCGCGCCGATGCCCGCGCCGCCCGGTCACTAGGAGAGATTGGCGAAAGTCACTTGACCTGCGGTGAAGTCGCTGCCCCCTGGCTCTGCGACGTCGGTGTACTGGCTGCCGTCCAGCTGGACGACACGGAAGCTGCGCCCGGAGACCAGCTTGCGCAGGTGCCGCATCCCGCTTATGCCCGCGAGCGCGACAGCTATGGCGGCGGCGAGGACCGAGCCGCCAAACAGCGCGAGCCCGCCGACGACGTGTCCCAGCATCATCATGACCACTCCGGCCAGCAGGGCCACCGGCACGACCGCCACCAGCAGCAGCGCGAGCAGCGTCACAGCGATCACGGCCTTGGCCGACCTGTCCGGCGTCCGCTCCGCGTACCAGCCGGTCATCACGCTCACCTCTCAAGGCCCAGAGCCCTTCAAGGGCCCGGGTCTGCCTAGACAACACGATATGTCGCATCCTCTAGATCAACGCGCCTCTCGATCAGAATCATCCCGTGACCGCCGGCCGCGCTGACCGTGGCCGGACAGCCTGCCACCGGAGTATTCCCCACGGTCAGGCCGGATACTGAAGGGGCCGTGCCCGGGCCTGGGCCAGCAAACCAGGCCCGCCCTGACCCGTCGGATTGCCACCCTGCCGGCAAGCTCGCACTCGAGTTGCTGAGGTTCGCGCCATGCGGCATGATCGGATGTTCGCGCCGATCGGCCCTAGATTCGTGCTCGTGGACACCGAGGGGTGGTTCTGGATCAGGACCGTTGGCGCGCCGCGGGACGGCGACCCTCGTGATGGTGAACTGCACCAGTCGACTCGCGAGGGTGCCACGTTCGCGGCCACTCAGTCGAGACAGAACTCGTTGCCCTCGATGTCCTGCATCACGAGGCACGACTCGTTGTCGCCATCGGCAGGCAGTAGTCGCACGCGTACCGCGCCGAGCGCGACCAGTCGTGCGCATTCGGCCTCAAGTGCGGCCAGGCGCTCTTCACCCACGAGCCCGGTGCCGGCCCGCACGTCAAGATGCAGCCGATTCTTGACGACCTTGCCTTCGGGAACGCGCTGGAAGAACAGTCGCGGGCCCGCACCTGAGGGATCAATGCATGCGAACGCTGAACCCTGATGCTCAGGCGGCAGCGCGCGATCGAAATCGTCCCAAGTAGCAAACCCCTCCGGTGGCGGCGGTACGACGTACCCCAGCACCTCGCACCAGAAACGAGCGACGCGCTCAGGTTCTGCGCAGTCGAAGGTGACTTGGATCTGCTTGACCGACGCCATCGGTCCACCATAGAGGCGGGGTCTTTCGTCGTCTCCACGGGCCCGCCCCTGGCTAGGTTGTGGCGCATGCGGCCGACTCTTGAACATGAGCGGGACCTTGAGCCTGGGATGACGATCCTGACGGTGTCGATGCCCACTACATCCGGGAGTCCAGTGAGCCCGAGATCGACGACGAGGGTCGAGAGATCTGGCTTTACGTTACAGCCGACGCAGTTAGTACGATGACCCGGCGGGTAGTGCCCGGCATCGTCTTGACGTCCGCTCATCGGCATGACCGAGAGGTCGACGGTGCGCGATGCACATCAGTGGCCGACAACTCGCGAAGCTGCTTGGCGCCGATTGCGTCCGGCTCCGGCGCGGGCAGTCTCTAGCTTCCGGATGGTCTGCGGCGACGCGTTCAGGCCCTCAGCGAGCTAGGGCTCGGCGCACTCACTGAGTGTGACATCCGGGGGAGGGCTGGCTTCCGGCTCCGTGTGCTGGCTCGGCGGAGAGCTTCTCTTTCAGCTTCCTGAGCTTGTCGCGGACCGCGGTCTTGGCCCGGCTGCAGACCTTAGTTCCGGGCTCGCGTGCCGTCGCCACGGCGTCATGTTATCGGAACGATCTTTAGATGGCTATTACTTTGGCTATCGCCTGTTTTATCGAACTTCTGAACTGACCTGCGAGAATATTGTGGGCGGTACAAGATTTGAACTTGTGACCTCTTCCGTGTCAGGGAAGCGCTCTCCCGCTGAGCTAACCGCCCGCGAGGCGGAAGCGGGAATCGAACCCGCGTACAGGGCTTTGCAGGCCCTTGCCTAAGCCACTCGGCCATTCCGCCAGGCGACTCCCGCCAGGGAAGCCGGCCCGGGTACCGAAGAGCCGTGCTGACAACGTCGGCCCGCGAGACGGCGCCCGGCACTCCGAGCGGACGACGGGATTCGAACCCGCGACCCTCACCTTGGCAAGGTGATGCTCTACCACTGAGCCACGTCCGCATCGACCCCGCTGGCGCGAGGCGGCGCACCGCCGGCCACGACCGTGCGCGTTCAGAAACTCTAGCCGATCCCGCCGGGTCGGCAAACTCGCCCCCGCGCACGACCCGGCACCGGGGCAGGACCCGCCAGCGGCGCCAGGACCCGCCAGCGGGCGGCAGGACCCAGCAGCGGTGGCAGGACTACGTCAGCCGGCCGACCTGCTCGGCATAGTACGTGACGCCGGCCACGTGCTCGGCGATCTCGCGCAGCGTCCATGCCTCGCCCCGCGTGCTCCTGAAATTCAGCGGAAACGGATTGTCCGGTGTTCATCACCCCAGCATGGCCTGCCGACACTTCGGCCCGCGCCGAATGTGACCGGGCCCAGCCGGCGGCGACCGGCGGGACGCGACTCGTTCAGAATCCTGGGCAGTAAGCAGCTGGCGGCAGTCCGTGTTCAGCGGGCACCAGGCGTGCCGCGGGGCCGGTCAAGGTGGCAGGCTGGCAGCCATGCGAACAGTGATCGTCAACGGTGACGCGCTGACCGTGGCCGATGTCGTCGATGTCGCGTATGGCGCGGCGCGGGCGCAGCTCGGCCCGGACGTCAGCGCCCGGATGGAAACAAGCCGCGCGGTAGTCGCGTCAGCGATCGCCGGGGGCGGGCCGGTCTACGGGGTGAACACCGGCTTCGGGGCGCTCGCCGATACCCGGGTGGGGGAGAAGGACCTGACCGCGCTGCAGGGCGCGATCGTGCTGTCGCACGCGGCGGGGACCGGCGAGCCGCTGGATGACCCGACCGTCCGGGCGGTCCTGCTGCTGCGGGCACGGACCCTGGCGGCCGGCTATTCCGGGGTGCGCGCGGTGCTGCCGGAGCGGCTGCTGGAACTGCTGGCCCTCGGCCTGCTGCCGGTGGTGCCGGGCAAGGGGTCGGTCGGCGCCTCCGGCGACCTGGCGCAGCTCGCGCACCTGGCGCAGCCGCTGATCGGCGCCGGGCGGCTGCGCGGGCCCGGCGACGGCCCGCACGGCCGGCCGGCTGCCGAGGTGCTGGCCGAGCACGGGATCGAGCCGCTGCAGCTGGCGCCGAAGGAGGGCCTGTCACTGGTCAACGGGACGGAGCCGATGCAGGCCCTGCTGGCGTTCTCGGTGCGCGACGCCGGGCTGCTGCTGCAGGCGGCCGACGTGGCCTGCGCCCTGTCGATCGAGGCGCTGCTCGGCACCGACCGGCCCTACGACGAGCGGGTGCAGGTGATCAGGCCGCATCCCGGCCAGCTGGACAGCGCGGCCAACCTGCGGGCGCTGCTGGCCGGCTCGGCGCTGATGGCCAGCCACCGGCACAGCCGCCACGCAGTGCAGGACGCCTACAGCCTCCGCTGCGCCCCCCAGGTGCACGGCGCGGCCCGGGACGTCCTCGCGTACGCGGCGCGGGTGATCGGCACCGAGCTCGGCGCGGTGGTGGACAACCCGGTCATCGTGCCGGACGGCGAGGTGATGACCACCGGGAACTTCCACGGCGAGCCGCTTGCGTTCGCCGCCGACATGCTCGCGATCGCGATCTGCGAGCTGGCCAGCATCAGCGAGCGCCGGGTGGACCGGATGCTCGACCCGGCGTCGTCCCGCGGGCTGCCGCCGTTCCTCGCCCCGGACGCCGGCACCAACTCGGGCTACATGCTGGCCCAGTACACCGCCGCATCGCTGGTCAGCGAGAACAAGGTGCTCGCCCATCCGGCCTGCGTGGACACCATCCCGACGTCCGGCAAGCAGGAAGACCACGTCTCGATGGGCTGGACGGCCGTGCGCAAGCTCCGCGAAGTGATCGTCAACGTCCGCACCTGCCTGGCCGTCGAGATCCTCTGCGCGGTGCAGGGGATCGACCTGCGGGTGGCGATCGGCACGCCCAGCGAGCCGCTGGCCGCGGTGCGCGACGTGGTCAGGGCGCGGGTGCCGATGATGGCCGTGGACCGTGAGGTGTCCGGGCAGATCATCGCCGTGGACGAGCTGATCCCGGAGATCTGCGCGGCGGCGGGTGCGCGCTGCGGCGGGCTGAAATAGCGTTGCCACGGTGACCGTATGGATAAACGGGGCGCTGCTGGCCGACACCGACGCCCGCGTATCTGTGTTCGATCACGGGCTCACGGTAGGCGACGGGGTGTTCGAGACCGTCAAGATCGTGGCTGGCGTGCCGTTCGCGCTGACCAGGCACCTGGAGCGGCTGCGGCGATCCGCGCTCGGGCTCGGCCTGCCGGAGCCCGACCTGGGCAGGCTGCGGGCGGGCATCAGGCACCTGCTCGCGGCCGCGGGCCAGCCGGACCGGGCGAGGCTGCGGATCATGGTGACCGGCGGCGAGTCCCCGCTCGGCTCTGCCCGGGGCACCGCCGGGGCGACGGCCGTGGCGGCGCTGGGGGAGTGGCCGGTGATCGGCGAGTCGTGCGACGTGGTCACGGTGCCGTGGCCGCGCAACGAGCACGGCGCCCTGGCTGGCCTGAAGACGACGTCCTATGCGGAGAATGTGCTGGCCCTCGGCTACGCCAGAGAGCGCGGCGGCGGCGAGGCGATCTTCGCCAACACGGCAGGGAATCTGTGCGAGGGGACCGGGACCAACGTGTTCGTGGCGTCCGGCGGCCGGCTGCTGACGCCGCCGCTGAGCTCGGGCTGCCTCGCCGGGGTGACCAGGGGGCTGGTCGTCGAGTGGGCCGGCGCCGTGGAAGAGGACCTGCCGGCCGGGGCGCTGGGCGCGGCCGATGAGGCGTTCCTCACCAGCACGACCAGGGATGTGCAGCCGATCCGCGCGGTCAACGGTGTGCCGTTGCCTGCCGTGCCAGGGCCGCTCACGGTCCGGGCGGCGGAGGTATTCGCGGCCTGCTCGGCGGCGGAGCCGGATCCTTAGGAATTTCGTCGCCGGGGGGTTCGCGGGGGTTGTCGTAGGGGTTCGCGGGGGTTGTCGAGGTCATCCCGTCATGGTGGGTGCTGCCCGGGCTGCTATGCGCGCCAGAGCAGCTCGTCCAGCTCGCTGTCGACATCGATGAACTCGTCTTCCTGGCCCGCGGCGATAAGCCCGTAGGTCCGGCGCAGGAAATCCGCGGTCGCGGTGATCGGCGCCTCGAAATGCGCCTGGCCGAACGGAGACGACAAGGAGAGGTTGAGCACATCGCGGCCGTCCAGTGAGCCCGGCCATACCTGGACATCGCCCTCGCCGGTCGGCTCGGCGAGGCCGGCGCCGAGCAGTTCCCTGGCAAAGATCCACTCGACGGGCTCGTCCAGCCCGACATGGAAGGCCATGCGGATCGCGTAAGGATCGTCGGCGCTGTAGTAGAGGCTGGCGACAAGCGGTACGGTCCCGTGGTCGGGGACTACCAGCGTGAGCCCGAGCTCCGCTGAGACGGTGGCACTGCTGTTTATCATCGTAAAACCTTTGTCTCGTCTCGTCCCGGATTGCCGGGCTTCGTGATGACTATGCGGTCGCTGATAGCCGATTGGGCGTGGCTACCGCTTAAAAGTCGTCGCGGGAGATAAGATTCCGCAACTTGGTCTCTCGTAACCTCGGTCACCCGTCAACAAACCATGTGTGACCTGGTCAAACGATTCTCGAATTTGAACGTTTATTTCGCTGCCGAGCGCTCCCTTTTTGACCCGGCGCAACGCGCTGTGGTCTCGAAGTCACCCGAAGTTATCTATAGCGTGTTTGGGTAGTGCAGTTTACACCTCCGTTACATCCTTCCTGAAGCCGATAATTCGAGATTGTTGTCCGTCCTGAGAACCACAGGGAGCACACCGGGCAGGCTGCCCTTGGTGTCGCGCGGCCCGCCGCCGCGGTGCTCCTGACCTTCCGGTACCGCCGGCGGCGGCCGCTGCGATGGCGTCGCGGCGTGGCCGTCATGCGTTACTCTTGGGTGCGCCCCTGGCGGATGGATTCCGCCCTGGGCTGCGGGCGATTGGCTCAGCGGGAGAGCGCCTCGTTCACACCGAGGAGGTCACTGGTTCGATCCCAGTATCGCCCACCACCGGTTGCAGCCCGGTGGCCTGTAGGTTGCCATCCGGGTGCAGTAACTCCGGACCCATCGACGGTGGCTCGTGTGCGCTAATGGGAGGAATTTGGGAGATCAACTTCTCTGAGACGGTCCGGTATGGATCTTCCGGTGCCTCTCTGCCGCCGCGAGACGTCCTGCCTGGTGCGGAGGCTACTCGCAGGACACCGGACTGGCGGCTGCGGCTCACGGGGGAGAAACCTCTCATTTTGCCCTTACGGGGCCGGGTGAAGCCGAGCGTCTCCGAATGTGACCTGCGGTCGAGGCAGGCGGCTGCCGGCCTGCGGGCGAAGCTTCGGGATCTGAACGATGCGGTGGAGGAGGATCAGGTGCGGTTCTACCCGCTGGAAGATCGGGCAGCCCGTACCAGTTCGTGCTGGGCGCCAGGTTCATCGAGGAACGCCAGGACTTCTGGATCATCATGTGAGCCCGGTACAGGACTGTGGGCAGCGTGTCGTTTTGGCCTCGGTTGGCGCACCTGCGAACTCCCTGGTCAGCGGCATGCTAGTCACGTTCCGGTGCCAAAAGTCTTGCCCTGCGGGCTACCGTTTCGGGAGGATGGCGCAACGGGCGCCAAACGCCCAGGTCACAGGCACCCTGGGAAGGCATCCCTCGCAAAGCCCCGCCAGGGATCGAGGGCATAGAAACGCACCGACGACGGCGATCAGCGCATCGAGCCACTCTTCATCACCGCCGAAGTCCGGACCAGGTGACCCGTGCGTTGCATATGCATGAACGCTTGATGCCGGAATTCGTCAGCGCCCGGATCCGGTCGCCCGCGATCGTTTCGGTGTCGATCTGCACTCTCGCCACAACCGGATCCGCATCTGGCGTGCCCTCCGCCGTCCCGCAGCTGTCGCTCCCCTCCCGCCCGGAAGATAGCTGGCCCCCAGCGCGTACCGGCGGTCACTCGATCCCCGGCGAAACCATCCGGGTCGGCAGGGCCTACAGGCGACATCCCTTTCGGACAGGCCAGGGGGGGTGGCAGTATTGCGGACGGCGACCGATCCCGCGCGTCTGCCATGCCGGTCCGGCGGCAGGTTCAAAGAGGACCCTGCTGCGTTAGCTGAATTGGAGGAGAGGCGCGATGAGGAAACGACTGGCCTTCGCTGCCGGAGCTGCCCTGGCCCTGGCGCTGGTATCACCTGCGATCCCCGCGGCGGCCCTTAGCAGCCCCGCGGTGACCGGCAGCGGCGACACCCTGGTCACGGTCGGCAGCCCGGCCGCGCCGTTCACCCAGAACAAGCAGAATGAGCCCGCCATCGCCGTCGACGCGAACCACCCGAGCGTCCTGGTGGCCGGGTCAAATGACGAGATCGACCTGGAGGCTTGCAACGCCGGTGACCCCACGACCTGCCCGTTCACTCCGGGTGTCGGAGTCTCGGGCGTCTACTTCTCCGCCGATAGCGGTCACAGCTGGACCCAGCCGGCCTACCAGGGCTGGACGGCCCGGGACTGCCTGGGGCCAGCCGCCTGCCAGGCACACACGGGCCCGATCGGCACCCTGCCCGGGTACTTCCAGCACGGGCTCGTGGCCGACGGCGACCCGGCGCTGGCCTTCGGCCCGAAGCCGGACTCACACGGCAACTTCAGCTGGTCTAATGGCTCGCGTCTGTACTACGCCAATCTGGCGTCCAACTTCAGCGCGATCCGGCGGGACCAGACGTTCAAGGGCTTCGAGGCCATCTACGTGTCGCGGACCGACAGCGTCGCCGCCGCCGCAGCCGGCGACGCAGCCGCGTGGGCCAGCCCGGTCCAGGTCTCGAAGCAGTCCTCGACCACGTTCAGCGACAAGGAGCAAGTCTGGGCGGACAACGCCCAGAGCAGCCCCTTCTTCGGAAACGTCTACGTGTGCTGGGCAGACTTCCGCAGCAACAGCCGCGGCCAGGCGCTGCCCACGCCGCTGATGGTGGCAGCCTCGACCGACGGCGGGACGTCGTGGACGGTCCGCCAGGCGTCGCGGGCCACGAACAACGGCCTGCTCCCGAGCTTCGACGGCTGCACCATCCGCACCGACAGCCACGGGACCGCCTATGTGTTCGCGGTCGGCGCGGACCCGGCCACCAAGCAGCACTTCGAGTACATGCTGAAGTCCTCCGACGGCGGCGCGACCTTCACCCCGCCGCAAGCAGTCGCCGGCCCGGTGACCCATCCGGGCATCTTCGACCCGGTGATCGGCCGGACCAGCCAGGACGGCCTGGCCGGAGCCCGGAACGACCTGACCTGGGCCCCCTCGGCGGACATCGCGAACGGCGCACCCTCGGGCTCCGGCGCCACCGACCGGATCGTGATGACCTACGTCACGGGCACCACCGCTAACCCGCATGTCCAGTTCACAGAATCGGCGGACCACGGAGCGACCTTCAGCGCGCCGCGCAACATCGTGGCCTCTGGCGACTTCGGGTACTACACCGCGCCGGCGATCTCGCCGGACGGCACCGACGTCTACGTCGTTTACAACGCATTCACCACGCCGTACCAGACCACGACCGCCACCGCCCGGGGCCTCGTCGGGGTGGTGCTGCACGCGGACGTCACCGGCGGCTCGACGGGCGCCTTCTCGCAGATCCACCGGGGTGTGACCGGGGACCCGCGGGGCTCAAGCCAGAATGGGCTCACCGCTGAGTTCCTCGGCGATTACGTCTACGCCACCGCGACCCGTGCCTACGGCGCGGCCGTGTGGAATGACACCCGCAATGCCGCGGACTGCCCGGCGATCGATACCTACCGGCAACTGCTCCGCACCAACCCAGCCGCGGCAGCTGCTCCCAACGTGCAGGCGGCCTGCCCTGCCGCCTTCGGCAACTCCGACATCTACGGAGGCAGCTTCCCGGATCCCACGCCCTAGGCCCGGCCCGGATCGGCTTGGTGACGGGGAGCCGGCCGGCTCCCCGTCACCAAGCCCGGGCCACGGCGCTGAGCGGGCATCGCCGACGGTCTTGCCGTACCGGTAGCCGCCGGTCTCCACGGGGCTGCAGGGCATTTGGCCCGCTCGCGGGGCAGCGGCGCGTCCGCCGGGTGAAGCTGCGGCACCACCTTGCCGGCTGCGAACCGCAGGTTCGTCCGCAGGGTGCGGCGCGCCGGGCCGGACAGGCCCGGCGCGTGCGCGGTGAACCCCTCGATTACCGACGGGTGCAGCAGCACCTCCGGCACCGTGTCCAGGCCCAGGCTGATGGCATAGTCAGCGAGCTTCGCCGCGGCCCGCAGCAGGTTCTTGGCCCGCTGGCGGCCGGGCGGCCCGGCGGCCTGCACCACCGTCCGGGCGAAGGCCACAGCCTCCGGCGACGCCGAGGACGGCTGCCAGCCGGCGATGTAGCCGGCCACCCGGCCTGCGCCACGCCCATCCGGCCTCCCGGCCTCCCGCTGGCATCATTCCACAGGAATATACTGTGGACAGCGCGGGAAGCCCCGGATCTGAGACGGTGTGTCGCATGGAACCAGCCACGGCCCGGCGCGCGGCCCTGGACAAGCTCGCCGCCGAGCTCGCCGCCGCGGCCGGCCCCGCCCTGCCCGGTACCCTCACCGTCCGCGCCTATGCCTGCGGCAAGCCGGCCTGCCGCTGCCACCGCGACCCACCGCAGCTGCACGGCCCCTACGCCGAATGGACCCGCAAGATCGGCGGCAAGACCGTCACCCGGCGGCTCACCAGCGAGCAGGTTACCGCCTGGCAGCCTCTGTTCGACAACGCCCGGAAACTACGGACGCTGCTCGCCGAACTGCAGGAGCTCACCCTCCAGATCATCGAGGCCGACAACAACGCCAGGCCATAACACTCCCAGCATCACGGCGTGGGCACGCCCGGCTTAACCGGTGGGCTGGCCACCAGCTACCACCCGTCCGCGCAGCTCACGGCCAAGCGTGATGAAGACCTGACCATTAGTTGCATGCCGGTGGCCTGCAGGTTGCCATCCGGGTGCAGTGATTCCCGGACCCATCGGCGTCGGCTCGCCCGTGCGCAGCGTTGCGTTGACGAGGGGCAAGGCCGGTCAGCCCAGGCCGCTGCCAGCCGCGGCGCTAGGGTTTGCGGGCGACGCCGCCGTAGACAGAGACGGCGACGTCATCTGGCTGGCCTGCCAGGCCGATGTCGGCGCGGTCGGGGCGCCAGCGGGGCAGGGACACCACGCCCGGGTCGATCAACTCCAGGCCGTCGAAGAACCGCCGCACCGCCGGCCGGGAGCGGACTTGCATGATTACCCCGCTGCGCCGGTAGATCGCGGCCACTCCTTCCCACGCCGCCGGGTCGAAGTCACCGGTCAGGTGAGACAGTGCCAGGTAGCTGCCGGACGGCAGCCCGTCCAGCAGCCGCGTGGCCAGGGCGTACGGGTGATCGTCGTCGGGGATGAAATGCATGATCGCGATCAGCAGCAAGGCGACCGCCTGGCTCAGGTCCAGCGTCTCGTGCAGGTCAGGGGAATTGAGGATCTTCTCGGGATCGCGCAGGTCGGCGTCGATATAAGCGGTCTTGCCCGCCGGGCCGGTGGTGAGCAGCGCCCGGGCGTGGGAGAGCACGATGGGGTCGTTGTCGACGTACACGACCCGTGCCCGCGGCTCGGCGTCCTGCGCTATCTCGTGCACGTTGGGTGAGGTCGGGATGCCGGTGCCGATGTCCAGGAACTGGCTGATGTGCGCATCGCGGGCGAGATAGCGCACCGCCCGGCGCAGGAAGGCACGGTTCTCCCTGGGCGGGATCCGCGAGTTGGGGTTGGCTTTCAGGCCAGCCTCGGCGGCGGCCCGGTCGGCGGCGAAATTGTCCTTCCCGCCGAGCAGGTAGTCATAGACCCGGGCTGGGTGCGGTCGGTCGATATGCAGGTCAACCCCCTGCGGGGGCATACCGACAGGGCCTGTGCTCATCCAGCCTTCCTCCGCTATGCCAGTCGCCTGCCGATTGCCAGCGCCACCTGCCCGCCGGATCTCCTGGCCGCATCATATGCCCGGGCCGGCTCCCAGGCCGCTGCCGAATGGCCAAATACGCGGAAAAACCGCAGCCGGATCACCGTGCGGATGGCCCCTCGAAAGCCCTGATCAGTTCCTCTCGCAGGCTGGGGTCGGCCAGGACCAGGACGTCGTCGCCCGGCCGCAGCCTGGTATCGCCCGCGATGGGGACGAGCCGGCTGTCCCGGACCACGAAGCTCACCCAGGCGTCACCGGGGAGGTCGGCCAGGTCACTGACGGTGCGGCCGTCGGCGGGGGAGCCTGCCTTGATCGTGAGCCGGTGCGCGCCGCTTGGCTCGTCCCGCAGCCGCACTCCGAGCGCCCAGGGCTCCGGCTCGATCGTGCGCATCTGAATCCGCAGCAGGCGGGCGGCGGCGGGCACCAGGCTGCCCTGCACGACGACGGAGAACACGACCACCACGGCGACGATGCCGTACAGCCGCCCGGCGGCTGGCACGCGGGCGGCGAGCAGGAAGCTGCCCAGCAGGATCGGCACGGCGCCCTTGAGCCCGGCGAACAGCACGAAGTTCCGCTCGTTCGCCTGCAGGCGGGCCGGGATCAGGCACAATCCGACCAGCACGGGCCTGATCACGAACGCCAGCGCGGCGCCCAGGATGAGCCCGGGTATCCACACGTCGGCCCGGGCGATGACGCCGAGGTCGATGGTGAGGCCAAGGACGACGAACGCGACGATCTCGCCGAGGCTGGCGAGCGCCGAGTGGAAATGCTCGATCTCGCGCTTGTACGGGGCGCGCACGTCGCCGAGCACGATCCCGGCGGCGAAGACAGCCAGGAAGCCTGACCCGTGCGCCAGCGTGGCGGCGCCGAACAGCAGCAGCGCGCAGGCCAGGGTCCGCAGCGGATACAGGCCCTCACCGGGCAGTGGCACCCGGCGGATGAACCACTGCATGCCGCGGCCGCCCGCGATGCCGACCGCCGCGCCGACGCCCATCTGGACCAGGAAATCCCCGCCGGCCTGGGCGAACGCGCCCTTGGTGAGGCCGCCCGCGGTGATCAGGCTGGCCATCAGCGCGATCCCGACCGGGTCATTCGCGCCGGATTCGCCTTCCAGGATCGTGTCGCTGCGGCCTGTGATCTCCCGATGGCCGAGCACCGAGAAGACCACCGCCGGGTCAGTCGGGGCTATCGCCGTGGCCACCAGCAGGGCGACGTACCAGGCCAGGCCGAACGCGAGATGCACGAGCACCGCGCCGGCGGCCACGGTCAGGAAGGTGCCGATGACGCCGACGACGAGAATGGGGCCCGCCGCCGGCCGGAACCTGGACCAGCCGATATGCATGCCCCCGTCGAACAAGATGCAGACGAGGGCGATCGTGACAATACGTTGCACCGCCTGCCGCGGCGGCGCCTGCAGGGCAGGGATGACATTGACCGCGATGGCCGCGCCGGCCAGCACCAGCGCGGGCGACGGGAGCCTGACCCGCTCGGTTAGCCGGCTGGACAGGACCGCGACCAGGCCCACCGCGGCCGTCAGCAGGACTACCAGGGCGAACGGCTCGGTGTCGGACACTGCGGCGCTCCTGTCGGCCGGACATGGCGAGATCATTCCCGACCAGGCTTCCCGGGCGCACCACGGCCAACTCTAGTTGGCGCCGGGAAAGACGTGATCGGCCCCTGGCAGGCAGTCAGCTGATCGGCAAGGCACTGAACCGTCATGAGCCTGAGCCCGTGAACCTTTTAGGGCGGGGGTTTGCGAGGCTGCCCGCGCACGCCCATTTTCAGTCGGCAGCTGCGACAGGCGGGAGTTGCACGATGATGACGCGTTCGCCGGGGCCGGTTGATGGCCCGTCCGCTCAACGTTCCCATACGCCAGGCCGGCGGCTGTGGGGTGCCGGCGTGCTCGCCGTGGGGGCCTCGGCCGCCCTGGCGGTGCTGCCCGCGACCCCAGGGCTTGCCGCCGCGAAGGCAGCCACCCCCTACACGCAGACCAACCTGGTCTCCGACATCCCCGGCGTGGCCAGGATCACCGACCCGAACCTGGTCAACCCGTGGGGCGTATCTGAATTCCCGAAGGGCCCGCTGTGGGTCTCTGACAACGGCACTGACGTCTCGACGCTCTACACCGGCGCCATCGGCGGCAGCCCGCTCACCCCGGTCCCGCTGGTAGTGAAGATCCCCGGCGGCGCGCCCACCGGCCAGGTCTTCAACGGCACCAAGGGCTTCGTCGTGCACCACGGCAAGCAGAGCGGTGCCGCGCTGTTCATCTTCGCCTCCGAAGCAGGCGTCATCTCCGGCTGGAACCCCGCCGTCGGCGCGGTGGGCAACGCCACCTCCACGCACGCTCAGCGGGGGGTGACGGTCCGGAACGCGGTGTACAAGGGCCTGGCGATCGCCGGCCGCCGGTTGTTCGCCGCCAACTTCCACAGCGGGCGCGTGGATATCTTCAACTCGAAGTTCCACCGGGTCAGGAGCGCAGGTGCGTTCAGGGACCGGCGGCTTCCGCACGGGTACGCGCCGTTCAACATCACCAGCATCGGCGGGCACCTGTACGTCAGCTACGCCAAGCAGGACGCGGACAAGGGTGACGATGTCGCCGGACCGGGTCACGGCTTCATCGACGTGTACTCGACCGGTGGCAAGCTGCTGCACCGCCTGGTGCGCCGCGGCGCGCTCAACTCCCCCTGGGGGATGCTCATCGCGCCGTCCAGCTTCGGCACGTTCAGCCACGACCTGCTGGTGGCCAACTTCGGCAACGGCGCGCTCAACGCGTTCGACCCGGTCACCGGGAAGTTCCTCGGGCCGCTGAAGAACGCTGACGGCAACCCGATCGTCATCAGCGGCCTGTGGGGCCTGATCAGGGGCGACGGTGCCGCCGGCACCCCGCAGGCCGTGTTCTTCACGGCCGGCCTGGCTGACGAGAGCCACGGCCTGCTCGGCACGATCACCCTGGGCAGCTAGCCAGCCCGCTGCCTCGAGGGATTCGAGCGCCGTCCCGGTCCGGGGTCTCCCGGCCGGGACGGCGCTCCCTCGTCGTCACCAGGCTGACTCCGGTTCCCACACGGGATCAGCCGGCGCTGCCATCGAACTGAACCCACCAGACCGCGCTGAGCAGGCCGGGCAGGATGAACTCAGCGGACGAAGCCGGGGCAGCCGGTGTACTGGACGACGCCGGGCGGCGGCGTGGACGACACGGATGCCTCGATCGAAGCGGCGATGCACAGGGAAATCGCGGAGGAGATGGGCGCGGAGGCGGCGGGGGCCGCGCAGGTGTTCCTGAACAGCAGGCCGTCGGACGCCGGGGTCGCCGTTCAGCATTTCTTCGTCGCGCGGCTGACCAGGCTGGACTGGTCGGCCCGCAACGACCCGGAGTTCGCCGATCCGGCGAAGGGCAGTTACGAGCTGGAACGGGTCGACCTGCACGGAGACGACCTCGCGTCGATCGACCTCGTGCCGGTCGCGCTGAAGGCATTCATCCTGGCCAACCGCGAGGCGCTGCTGGCCCAGGTAGCGGACCGATAGCCGGCTATAGCCGGGCGTAGTCCTGGATGTCCTGCTCGAATCCGGCCACCATCTCCTCGGTCATCGTCCGCCGGGTCTGCGTGATTCCCCGCAGGACGAGCCTTCACCAGCCAGCGCCCGCCGCAGCGCGGGCAGGCACCGGGCTGGTCCCGGCACGCGCTCGCCAGGCTGGCCACGGGGTTCTCGTTACTGATCGTTTACGTGTCGGCTGGATTTCCGGTCATGAACGCCGGGTAATCAACGCTACGCTTAGTAGTTGCGGAGGCAGCTTTGGTGACTCAGAGTTATGAGTGGTCAGGGCGTGCCGCGTACGGGGGAGTGGCGTGACCGGAATGAGAAGGTTCGGCGGCGCGGCGGATGAGCCGGGGGCGGCTGTCGCGGACGGTGCGGAACGGGAGCGGCATGGGGTGCGGGTTCGCCCCAGGGGCCGGGTCATCGGGCTGGCGGTGGCGATCGTCGCCGTGACGGTGACCGCGACGGCGTACGCGCTGACGCATGGCGCCCCGGCCGGCCGGCCGGCCGCCGCCAGCGCGCAGCACGCGGCGCTGACGGGCCAGGCGGCTGGCACCGGGCCGCTCCGGGAAGCCGGCCAGGGACCGCTGCGGGTAGTCGCCATCTCGCCGGCATCGGGGGCCCGGCGGGCCGGCGGCAGCGATCCGGTCGTCGTCACGTTCTCCGCACCGCTGGCGGCGGGCTCGCCGGTGCCCGTGCTCACGCCCGCCGTCCAGGGCAGCTGGCAGCAGGCCGGAAGGGTGCTGACCTTCCGGCCTGCCGTCCCGTTCAGCCCGTTGAGCCGCATCACGCTGCGGATACCGGCCGGCCAGGCAGGCGTCCGCGCGGCCGGCGGCGGGCTGCTGGCCAGGCCCGTGGTGGCCGGATTCCGCACCAGGGCGTGGTCGACCCGGCGGCTGAGCGAGCTGCTCGCCCAGCTCGGCTACCTGCCGCTGTCCTGGACCCCGCTCGGCGGCGGCGCCGGCCGGCCCACCGGAGGCGGCCAGCCGGCCACGGCATCCGCCGCAGGCCCCGGTCTCGCCGCCCAGATCGCGGCCGCCTACAGCCCGCCGCCGGGGATCTTCCGGTGGCACCACGGCTACCCGGCGTCGCTGCACCGCCAGTGGCACGCGAGCCGGCTCAACGTGCTCCTGAAGGGCGCGGTGATGGCCTTCCAGGCACGCCGTGGCATGACGATGACCGGCACCGCCAGCCTCAGCCTCTGGCGCGCCCTGTTCCGCGCGGCTGGCCACGGCCGGGCCAACCGGGTCGGCTACAGCTACGCGGTCGCCAGCAAGGGGAGCCCGGAGACCCTGACCATCTGGCATGACGGCCATGTCGTGCTGCGCAGCGACACCAACACCGGCATCCCGGTTGCCCCGACGGCCGACGGCACGTTCCCCGTGTACCTGCGGTACCGCTACCAGATCATGCGGGGAACCAACCCGAATGGCAGCAGCTACGCCGATCCGGTCGAGTTCGTCGCCTACTTCGACGGCGGGGAAGCCGTGCATTACTTCCCGCGCGGATCCTATGGATCCCCGCAGAGCCTGGGCTGCGTGGAACTGCCGATCGCGGCGGCCGCCCGCGCCTGGCCTTACCTCACCTACGGAAGCCTGGTGACCGTCACTGGCTGAGCGCACCAACGCGCGGGCGCGACCCGAGCCGGACACGGATTCATGACGACGGGGGCCGTCATGAATCCGTGTCCTATTCTCGTTTAATTCTTTATCCGGACCGCGCCGAGGCCGGTGCAACTGGCACCTAGAGTCGCCTAGAGTCACAGGCGGGGAGTGCGCGGGACGCACCGGAGCCAGCCGCTAGCGTGCCCGCCGATCGGGGGGCCAGGTCAGGCGAGGAGCCTATCTTGCTCAGTGTGGGACGGCTGCGCAGCCGCGTCATGATCCTTGCGATCGCCATCCTGGCGGTGATGTCGACCGGGACATGGTTCGCACTGAGTCACGCGCAGGCCAAGCAGCAGGTGAACGGCGCCGACCCGGTGCGCATCCACTTCTCCGCCGCGCTGGCCGCCGACTCGCCCATGCCGACCGTGTCGCCGCACATCGCCGGCCGCTGGCAGCGGCCGGACGCCAGCACCATCGAGTTCCTGCCGGAGCAGGGCTTCGCGCAGCACGCCCGCGTCACGGTCCGCATCCCCGGCGGCGACGCCGGGATGAAGTCGGTGGCCGGGCGCACGCTGGCCAAGCGCACCGCCGTGCGGTTCCGCGTCGGGCACTGGTCGACGACCAGGCTCGACCAGCTGCTGGCCCAGCTCGGCTACCTGCCGCTCACCTGGTCGCCGGCCGCCGGCCCGGTCAACCCGGCGCCCGGTGATGCCGCGGGCCAGCGCTCCGCCGCGTTCAGCCCGCCGGCCGGGATCTTCACCTGGCACCACGGTTACCCCCGCGAGCTGCGCACGTTCTGGCAGCAGGGCCAGCAGCAGAGCCTGGTGCTGAAGGGCGCCGTGATGGCCTTCCCCACGGCTACTCGTATGCGCGCGCCACCAAGAAAAGCCCGGAGACGCTGACCATCTGGCACAACGGCCACGTCGTGTTCCGCAACCTGGCCAACACCGGCATCCCGGTCGCGCCGACCGCTGACGGCACCGCCCCGGTCTACCTGCGCTACCGCTTCCAGATCATGAAGGGGACCAACCCGGACGGATCCAAGTACGCCGACCCGGTGCAGTTCGTGGCCTATTTCCGGGCCGGCGAGGCGGTGCACTACTTCCCGCGGGCCAGCTACGGCTTCCCGCAGAGCCTGGGCTGCGTCGAGCTGCCGCTCGGCCCGGCCGCGAAAGCCTGGCCGTTCCTGACCTACGGCACCCTCGTCACCGTCTCGCCCCCGCCCGCCTGACCCGGCGGTGCGGCATCCCCGCTGGCTGGCGGCTAGGCGAACCGGCAGGCCGCGGATACCGGCCGGGGGTCGATAGCATCGGGGTACCGGCGGCGGTCGCCGCCGATATCACCGTGCGCCCTAGGAGCAGCCAGTGCCTGCCGACAAGCTTCACGTCACCCTCGCCGGACGCGAGCACGTGGTGGAAGCCGGCACGACGGCCGGCCAGGCGCTGGAGCTGCTGGCCGGCGATGACAGCGATAACAGCGATAACGAGGCGGCCCGGGCCAGCCAGGTCATCGCAGCCAGGGTCAGCGGCGAGCTGAAAGACCTGGCCCACCCGCTGGCCGACGGCGATAGCGTGCAGCCGGTGGACATCGCGAGCCCGGACGGGCTGGCGATCCTGCGGCATTCCGCCGCGCACGTGCTGGCCCAGGCCGTGCAAGAGCTGTTCCCTGACGCGAAACTCGGCATCGGCCCCCCGGTCGAGAACGGCTTTTACTACGACTTTGATGTGCGCAACCCGTTCAGCCCGGAAGACCTGAAGTCCATCGAGCAGCGGATGCGCCGCATCGTGCAGCAAGGCCAGCGGTTTGCGCGCCGGATCGTCACCGAGTCCGATGCACGCGCGGAACTGGCCGGCGAACCGTACAAGCTGGAGCTGATCGGGCTCAAGGGCGGGACGGCCGACGACGCGGAATCGGTGGAGGTCGGCGGGGCCGAGCTGACCATGTACGACAACCTGGACGCGGGCACCGGCGAGCGGTGCTGGAAGGACCTGTGCCGCGGCCCGCACCTGCCCACCACCCGGCATATCCCCGCGTTCAAGCTGATGCGGACCGGCGGCGCGTACTGGCGCGGGAGCGAGCAGAACCCGCAGCTGCAGCGGATCTACGGCACCGCCTGGCCGTCCCGGCAGGCGCAGGACGAGTACCTGAAGATGCTCGCCGAGGCGGAGAAGCGCGATCACCGCAGGCTCGGCGCCGAGCTCGACCTGTTCTCGTTCCCGGCCGAGATCGGCAGCGGGCTCGCGGTCTTCCACCCCAAGGGCGGGGTGATCAGGAAGACCATGGAGGACTACTCGCGCCAGCGGCACGCCGACGCCGGCTACGAGTTCGTGAACAGCCCGCACATCACCAAGTCGACCCTGTTCGAGACCTCCGGCCACCTGCACTGGTTCGCCGACGGGATGTTCCCGCCGATGGAGATGGAGGGCGCGAAGTACTACCTGAAGCCGATGAACTGCCCGTTCCACATCCTGATCTTCAACGCGCGCGGCCGGTCCTACCGGGAGCTGCCGCTGCGGCTGTTCGAGTTCGGCACCGTGTACCGGTACGAGAAGTCTGGTGTCGTGCACGGCCTGACCCGGGTGCGCGGCCTGACCATGGACGACGCGCACATCTTCTGCACCCGCGAGCAGGCGGGGGCGGAGATCAAGAGCCTGCTGTCGTTCGTGCTCGACCTGCTCAGCGACTACGGCCTGAGCGACTTCTACCTGGAGCTGTCCACCAGGGACGACGCCAAGGACAAGTTCGTCGGCACCGACGAGGACTGGGCGCACGCGACCGAGGCGCTGGCCGACGCGGCCGGGGAGTCCGGCCTTGACCTGGTCGCCGACCCTGGCGGCGCCGCGTTCTACGGGCCGAAGATCTCGGTGCAGGCCAGGGACGCGATCGGGCGCAGCTGGCAGCTGTCCACCATCCAGCTCGACTACAACCTGCCGAAGCGGTTCGGGATGGAGTACCAGGCAGCGGACGGCTCGCGGCAGCAGCCGATCATGATCCACCGTGCCCTGTTCGGGTCGGTGGAGCGGTTCCTCGGCGTGCTCGTCGAGCACTACGCGGGCGCGTTCCCGCCGTGGCTGGCGCCGGTCCAGGCGGTCGGCATCCCGATCGCCGACGCGCACGCGGGGTACCTGGCGGATGTCGTCGCCCGGCTGCGGGAACGCGGCATCCGGGCCGAGGTCGACACCGGCGACGACCGGATGCAGAAGAAGATCAGGAACGCGCAGCGGCAGAAGGTCCCGTACATGCTGCTGGCCGGCGACGCCGACGTGGCCGCGGGCGCGGTCTCGTTCCGGTACCGCAGCGGCGAGCAGAAGAACGGGGTGCCGGTGGCCGATGCGATCGCCGAGATCGAGGCCGCGGTCGCGGCCCGGATCCAGGTCTGATGGACGCCGGCGGCGCCGGCGGGGCCTGGCAGCAGGACGGGGTCGGCGAGCCCGACGCGATCCAGCGGCTGTGGATGCCGCACCGGATGGCCTACATCAAGGGCGAGGGCAAGCCGGCCGGAGGCGACGGCGAGGAATGCCCGTTCTGCCGGATCCCCGGCCGGCCGGACTCTGACGGCCTGATCGTGGCGCGCGGCGCGCTGGTCTACGCCGTGCTCAACCTTTACCCGTACAACGGCGGCCACCTGCTGGTCTGCCCGTACCGGCACGTCGCCGACTACGTCAGCCTGGACGAGGGGGAGACCGCCGAGCTTGCGGCCTTCACCAAGCGCGCGGTGACCGCGCTGCGGGCGGCGTCCGGCGCGCAGGGCTTCAACATCGGGATGAACCTGGGCGGCGTGGCGGGCGCCGGGATCGCGGCGCACCTGCACCAGCACGTGGTGCCCCGGTGGGGCGGCGACACCAACTTCATGCCGGTCATCGGGCAGACCAAGGTACTGCCGCAGTTGCTGGCCGACACCCGCAAGCTGCTCGCCGACGCGTGGCCGGCCGGCTGAGGCGGTGCCCGCCAGGGGGCAGCGCCTGCCGGGCCGGCCGGCCGCGCGCCGGCCTGGTCAGCCGGGCTTGGAGGTCTCGGCCACCTTCTCGGCGAGATGCGACGGCAGCGGCTCGTGACGCAGGTAGGACCTGGTGAACGACCCGGTCCCGCGGGACATCGACCGGAGGTCAATGGCGTAGCGGGTGATCTCCAGTTCCGGTATCTCGGCCTTGACCAGGGTCCGCCCGCCGGGCACCGGCTCGGTGCCGAGCACCCGCCCGCGCCGTGATGACAGGTCCGACATGACCGCGCCGACGTAGTCATCGGCGACCAGCACCGACACCTCGTCGACCGGCTCGAGCAGCAGGACCTGCGCCTTCTCCGCCGCGTCCCGCAGCGCCGCCCGGCCAGCCTTCTGGAACGCCATGTCCGAGGAGTCCACCGCGTGCGCCTTGCCGTCGAACAGGGTGACCCGGATGTCCACCATCGGGTAGCCGGCCAGCACGCCGGCTTCCATCTGGGCGCGGACGCCCTTCTCGACCGACGGGATGAACTGCCTCGGCACCACGCCGCCGACGATCTTGTCGATGAACTCGAACCCGGAGCCGGACGGCCGCGGCTCGACCTCGATGTGGCAGATGCCGAACTCGCCGTGGCCGCCGGTCTGCTTGACGTTCCGGCCCAGGCCGCGGGCCTTGCCCGCCACCGTCTCACGGAGCGGCACGCGCAGCGGGACGGTCTCCACCGCCACGCCGTACCTGCTGGACAGCCGGTCGAGCAGCAGGTCGGCGTGCGCCTCGCCCATGCACCACAGCACAAGCTGACGGGTCTCGGCGTTGTTCTCCAGGCGCAGCGTCGGGTCCTCGGCGACCAGCCGGGCGATCGCCTGCGACATCTTGTCCTCGTCGGCCTTGGACTTGGCGGTGATCGCGACCGGGAGCAGCGGCTCGGGCATCGCCCACGACTCCATCAGCAGCGGGCGCTCCTTGTCCGACAGCGAGTCGCCGGTCTCGGCGGTGGTGAGTTTGGCGACGGCGCAGATGTCCCCGGCGGCGCACTGGGCGACGGTGCGCTGCTGCTTGCCGAGCGGCGAGGTGAGCGCGCCGACCCGCTCGTCCTGGTCGTGGTCGGCGTGGCCGCGATCGGCCCGGCCATGCCCGGAGACGTGCACGAAGGCGTCCGGTCGCAGGGTGCCGGAGAACACCCGCACCAGGCTGATCCGGCCGACGTAGGAGTCCGAGGTCGTCTTGATCACCTCGGCCAGCAGCGGGCCCTTGGGATCCCAGCTGATGCCGCCGACCGGCTTCCCGTCCAGCGTGCTCACTGCGGGCAGCGGGTGCTCCTCGGGGGCGGGGAACGCCTCGGTCATCACCTCGAGTACCTCGGCCAGGCCGACGCCGTGCGGGGAGGCGGCGGGCAGCACCGGGTAGAAGCTGCCCTGGGCGACGGCCTTCTCCAGGTCCTCGATCAGCACCTTGACGTCGATGTGCTCATCGGCGAGGTACCGGTCCATGAGCGACTCGTCCTCGCTCTCCTGGATGATCGACTCGATCAGCGCGCTGCGGAACTCGGCCAGCCGGTCAGCGTGCTCGGGATCGGGCTCCCGGTCGGTGCGGGTCCCGGAGGAGTAGTCGTAGAACCGCTCGGACAGCAGGCCGATCAGGCCCTTGACGCCGCCCTGGTCGTTGGTCACCGGCAGGTACAGCGGCGCGACCGAGTCGCCGAACGCGTCCCGGCAGGCGGCGAGCGCCTCATCGAAGTCGCCGCGCTGATGGTCGATCTTGGTGATCACGACGGCGCGCGGGGTGCCGACCGCGGCGCACTCCTCCCAGAGCATCCTGGTCAGGCCGTCGATGCCGTCGGCGGCCGAGACGGTGAACAGGGCAGCGTCGGCCGCCCGCAGGCCGGCCCGCAGGTCGCCGGTGAAGTCGGCGTAGCCCGGCGTGTCCAGCAGGTTGACCTTGACGCCGCTGTGCAGAACTGGCGCCAGGGTGAGGTTGACCGAGCGCTGCTGCCGTACCTCGACCTCGTCGAAGTCGCTGACGGTGGTGCCATCCTCGACGCGCCCGGCCCGCTGGATCCCGCCGGTATGCACCAGCAGCGCCTCAACCAGCGTCGTCTTGCCCGCTCCGGAGTGGCCGACCAGCACGACATTGCGCACGCTGTCGACCTGGCCGGCCGCGGGTGCTCTGCCCGCGGCTCCCGAGCTTCCTGTCTTATCGGCCATCGCCGCCGCCTCCTGTTAGCTCCGCTTGTCAGGCCCGTCCCGCTGCCTGCAGACCAGCCTTTACCTCCCGGCCACCGGATAACAAGCCCCCGGACACAATCGCCGTGCTTACCCGCCAGTAGGATCGGGCCGCCCGCCAGTAAGATCAGACGGCCATGCTGAACGTGCTGCGACCAGCCATCGACCGCCTGCTGACGCCAGTCGGCCGGGCGCTCGCCCGCACGCCCGTGACCCCGAACGCGCTGACCGTGATCGGCACCCTCGGGGTATCCGCCGGCGCGCTGGTGCTCTTCCCGACCGGTCACCTGTTCGCCGGGACAATGGTCTGCACGGGCTTCGTGTTCACCGACATGCTGGACGGGACGCTGGCCCGGATCAAGGGCACCACCGGAGCGTGGGGCGCCTTCCTCGATTCCACGCTGGACCGGGTCGCCGACGCGTCGGTGTTCGCCGGGCTCGCGGCCTATGCCGTCTACGGCGGGCACAGCAGGCTGCTGGCGGGCCTCGCGGTGTTCTGCCTGGTGACCGGCGGGCTCATCTCGTACGCCAAGGCGCGCGCCGAGGGCCTGGGGGTGCGCTGCGACGTCGGCATCGCGGAGCGGACCGAGCGGCTGGTGATCGGGCTGGTGGCGGCGGGGCTGGCCGGGCTCGGCGTGCCGTACGTGCTGGCCGGGGGACTCTGGCTGCTCGCGCTCCTGAGCACTGTCACACTGGCGCAGCGGGTGATAGCGGTCCGCCAGGCGACGGTCGACGGAGGTAAGGAATGCCCGGAATCAAAGACAGGCTGATCGATGCCGCGTACGGCCTCGGCTGGTCCGTCGTATGCCGGGTGCCGGAGTCCTGGGCCCGGCGGGCGTTCATGACCGCGGCGGAGATCGCGTGGCGGCGGCAGGGCCCGCGGGTGCAGGTGCTGGAGGGCAACCTGCGCCGGGTGCTCGGGCCGGCCGCGACCGGCGCCGAGCTGCGGGCGCTGTCCAGGGAGTCGATGCGCTCGTACGCGCGGTACTGGCTGGAGGTGTTCCGGCTGCCGGTGATCCCGGCCGAGCGGCTGGTGGCCGGGATGCGCGACGAAGGGGACGTGCGGATCGTGTTCGATCACCTCGCGGCCGGGCGCGGGGTGGTGTTCGCGCTGCCGCACATGGGCAACTGGGACCAGGCCGGCGCGTGGATCATCAACCGCGGCGCCGGCTCGTTCACCACGGTTGCCGAGCGGATCAAGCCGGAGTCGGTCTACGAGAGGTTCGTCGCGTTCCGGGAGGGCCTCGGCATGGAGGTGCTGCCGGCCAGCGGCGGGAGCAGGCCGTTCGGCGTGCTCGCGCAGCGGCTGCGAGCTGGCAAGATCGTCTGCCTGCCGTGCGACCGGGACGTCACCGGCAGCGGCATCGAGGTCGGGTTCTTCGGCGAGAAGGCACGGATGATGGCCGGGCCTGCCGCGCTCGCGGTGCAGACCGGCGCGGCGCTGATCCCGGTCACGCTCTGGTTCGACGACGACGGCTGGGGGGTGCGCTTCCACGCCGAGATCCCGGTCCCGGCCGAGGGGGACAGGAAGCAGCGGGCCGCGGCGATGACGCAGCAGATCGCGCACGCCTTCGAGGAAGGAATCAGCGCGCACCCGGCGGACTGGCACATGCTGCAGCGGGTGTTCGTTGCCGACCTGGACGCCGGCCGGCTCGCCGCCTCGGTCGCGGCGGCCGAGGCGGCGGATGCCAGCGCCGGCACCGCCGCCGGGGCGGAACCCGCGGCCGAGGCTGAGCCAGGGCCCGGGGCCGCGGCCGGGGCCAGCACATGAGAGTCGGCATCGTCTGCCCGTACACCTGGGACGTCCCCGGCGGCGTGCAGGAGCACGTCAGGGACCTCGCCGAGGCGCTAATCGACCTGGGCCACCAGGTGTCGGTGATCTCGCCCGCCGACGACGACTCCCCGCTGCCCCGCTATGTCGTCCCGGCCGGCCGCGCGGTTCCGGTGCCGTACAACGGGTCGGTCGCCAGGCTCGCGTTCGGCTTCCTGTCCGCCAGCCGGGTGCGCCGGTGGGTCAAGGATGGCCGGTTCGACGTGCTGCACGTGCACGAGCCGGTGGCGCCCAGCCTGTCGCTGCTCGCCTGCTGGGTGGCGTCCGGCCCGATCGTGGCGACCGTGCACACGGCGAACCCGCGCTCCCGGGTCATGCACGCCGCGCAGCCCGTGCTGCAGTCCGCCCTGGAGAAGATCAGCGCGAGGATCGCGGTCTCCGAGGCAGCCCGTACCACGCTGGTCGAGAACCTGGGCGGCGATGCCGTGCTGATCCCGAACGGCGTCTCGGTACGCAGGTACGAGAAGGCGGATCCGCTGCCCGGCTGGCCGGGGCCGGGCGGCGCGCTCGGCTTCCTCGGCCGGATGGACGAGCCGCGCAAGGGCCTGGCGGTGCTGCTCGCGGCGTTCGAGCAGCTTGGCGGGGCGCGCCCTGGCCTGCGGCTGCTGGTCGCCGGGCCCGGGGACGTCGAGGAGGTCGTGGCGAAGGTGCCGGCCCCGCTGCGCGACCGGGTGATCCTGCTCGGGCAGGTCAGCGAGGCGGACAAGGTGCGGGTGTATCACTCGGTCGACGTGTTCTGCGCGCCGAATACCGGCGGCGAGAGCTTCGGGATCGTGCTGGCCGAGGCGATGGCCGCCGGGGCGCCGATCGTGGCCAGTGACCTGGACGCGTTCCGGATGGTGCTGCGGGGCGGCCAGGCGGGGGAGCTGTTCGCGATCGGTGACCCGGCCGAGCTGGCGGCCGCCGCCGGGCGCCTGCTCGACGACCCGCGGCGGCGCGCCGCGCTGTCCGAGGCCGCGGCCGCTGCGGTGCGGACCTACGACTGGCCGGTGATCGCGCGGGACGTCGTGCAGGTCTACCAGACCGTGACGCTCGGCGGCAGCCAGGTCGGGGTGGTGGGGGGATGACCAGCGTCATCCTCGTCATCGGCCTGGCGCTGCTGCTTGGCGTCTACATTTCCTGGCGTGCGGGCAGGCTGGACCGGCTGCACGCGCGGCTGGAGACCGCCAGGGCCGCCCTTGACGCCGCGCTGGTCCGGCGCAGCTCGGTGGCGCTGGAACTGGCGTCATCCTGCCTGCTCGACCCGGCGACCAGCCTGCTGCTGGCCGGCGCGGCGCACGACGCCAGGACCGCCGATGAGTCGAGGGAACTGCGGGAGAGCGACCTCACCCGCGCCCTGCGGGCCGCCTTCGGCCAGCCCGACTTCCTGACCTCGCTGCACGGCAGGGCCGGCGCCGAGGAGCTGCTCGCCGAGGTCGAGGCGGCCTCGCATCAGGTGTTTCTGGCCCGCAAGTTCTACAACGACGCGGTCGCCGCTACCCGGGCGGCCCGCCGCCGCTGGCTGGTCCGGCTGCTCCGGCTGGCCGGCGGCGCCGCGCTGCCCGTTTTCTTCGAGATCGACGACTCCCTGGTCGCTGCCGGTGCCGACGGCCCTGGCACGGACATGCCGCACCTGACCGGCTGACCGGCTCCGCCACCGCCCGCCGGCGGCGGTCGGCGGCAGCGCCTACCATGGATACAGCCACTAGCAGCGATCAAGTGAGGTCTCCGTGCCAGTCCACAGTGCTCCCGCCAGTACCGCCAGTTCCGCCAGCGGCGCGGCTCCGGGGACGGGGCCCGCGACGGGGACGCAGCGGGTCAAGCGTGGCATGGCGGACATGCTTAAGGGCGGCGTGATCATGGATGTGGTCACGCCGGACCAGGCGAAGATCGCCGAGGACGCGGGCGCGGTGGCGGTGATGGCGCTGGAGCGGGTGCCGGCCGACATCCGG
>WNFY01002723.1_pt1 | contig 31116 bp, 21 predicted proteins | sample 5400091 | NCBI WGS metagenome assembly WNFY01 (sample SAMN13153364, study PRJNA577476) | soil metagenome | isolation source: 60 cm soil or saprolite under grassland replicate 1 | place: USA:California | collected 2016-06-15 | reverse complement strand
AAACCAAAGCTCATCTTGTTCGATGCCGACTCAGATGACGAACGAAGTTGGGAACGATTCCTGGATAACAAGACGACAGAACTTCCTACGGCCGGCTCAAGCAATGAAGCGATAATTTTTTATACCTCGGGCACAACTGGTCCGCCCAAAGGCGTGCCGTTGAGTCACGCCAACATTATTTCACAGCTCGATACTGCCGCCGAGGTGAAGATCATCGCCGGCGACGATCGCGTGCTGCTTCCTCTGCCACTGCATCACGTTTATCCGTTTGTGATCGGCATGCTGGTCCCACTCGCTCTTGGTCTGCCGTTGGTTCTGCCATTTTCACTCAGCGGACAGCAATTGCTGCGTGCATTACGTGAAGGTGAAGTGACGGCGATCGTCGGTGTGCCCCGGCTCTACAGAGCGCTTTATTCCAGTATCGAATCGAAGGTGGAGTCTTCCGGCTGGATCGCGCGCAGAACGCTCAATCTTTTCCTCATCGCGAGCGGGTTCATGCAAAAATGGCTCCGCTTGCGCATCGGCACGTGGTTGTTTCGCTCGTTGCATAGACGTTTCGGCGAAAAACTTCGGCTCCTCGCTTCCGGCGGTGCGGCGCTTGAGCCGGAGTTGGCGTCGAAGCTCGAAGCGTTGGGCTGGCAAGTCGCCATCGGTTACGGCCTCACCGAAACTTCGCCGCTGCTCACGCTGAGCCTGCCGGGGAAAGCGCGACGAGACAGCGTCGGAAAACCATTTCCTGGTGTGGAGATTCGGATCGATCCCGGAGCGCTCGAAAAAGAAGAGCACGTCAATGGGCACGAGGTCGGCGAAATTCTAGCGCGCGGAGCGAATGTTTTTTCTGGCTATCGGAATCTCGCGGAGGAAACGAAGAAGGCGTTCACCGATGATGAATGGTTTCGCACCGGCGACATGGGCTACTTTGATAGCGACGATGAGCTGCACGTCCTCGGTCGCATCTCGACGCTGATCAAGACCGAGAGCGGCGAGAAAATTCAAACCGAAGACGTCGAGGATGCTTATGCGGAAGAGTCCGCCATTCGCGAGATCGGCGTGCTTGAGAAAAAGGGAAAGCTCGTGGCGCTGATCGTGCCCGGAGGAACGGCTCACGGCGACGAAGGAAAGGACGCTGTCCGCAAGGCCGTCGAAGCCGCGTCGAAGCAGTTGCCGAGTCATCAGCGTATCTCGGATTATGCGATCATGCCGGATGCGTTGCCGCGGACGCGGCTGGGCAAAATCCAGCGTCATCGGCTTGAAGAGCGCTACGATCACGCGAAAGAAGGCGGCGAAAAAGCTCCGAAGGCAGAGCCGATGTCGATCGATGAAATGTCGGGCGAAGATCGCGCGCTGCTCGAAGATTCCGTTGCGCAATCAGTTTGGGAATTGCTGGCGAAGCGATATCGCGGCAAGCGGTTGACGCCGGACACGAGTCCGCAGGTCGATCTCGGGATCGATTCGCTCGAGTGGTTAAATTTGACGCTGGAAATTGCCGAATCCAGCGGAGTGGAATTGACCGACGAAGCGATCTCGCGCATCGAGACCGTCCGCGATCTGCTGAGCGAAGTGACCGAAGGCGGTGAGGGCCAAGCGGTCGATCCGTTGGAAAACCCTGAGAAAGTTCTCGATGAGAAACAAAAACGCTGGCTCAAGCCGCTCGGCCACATTTCCGCCGCAATCGCGCGCTTGCTGTATGCTGTGAATCAAACGCTGATGCGCCTGCTCTTTCGCGTGCGTGCCGAAGGTTTGGAGAATCTGCCGGAAAATCGACAATGGGTGCTCACGTCCAATCACATTAGTTATCTCGATCCGTTCGCGCTTGCCGCAGTGCTGGGCTGGAAACATTTGCGCAACACTTACTGGGCTGGCTGGACGGGTGTCGCCTTCACCAACGCAGTGTTGCGTTTTCTCAGCAGGCTTGGAAAAATTTTGCCGGTCGAGCCGACACGCGCCGCGCGATCAAGCCTGGCCTTTGGCGCCATCGTTCTGAAAAAGAAAAAGAACCTGGTTTGGTTTCCCGAAGGCGAACGCTCGCCCGATGGCAAATTGCAGGATTTCAAGCCTGGAATCGGAATGTTGCTGGAAAAGTTTCCCATGTGCGTCATTCCCGTTTTCATTCACGGGACACACGAAGCTCTGCCCCCGGGAAAGTTTCTTCCCCGGCTGCGTTCGATTCGGCTCGTCTTCGGCAAGCCGCTCGATGCGCTTGAACTGAAGCGCGAAGGCCACGGTGAAAAACCACATCAGCAGATCGTGAGCGCTTTACAGGACAAAGTGGCCGAAGTTGCCTGATCCGATGAGCCTCTTATGAACATATCAATGCCGGACCTGCTCGGAAAGTGCCTGATACTGGTCTTCAATTGAGCTTGCAATTTCGAGTTTTGCTAAAGTTATGTTCGCCGAATCGGTTGAAAAGTTCATGTTGTTATTGAAGAAATCACCGTCCGGCGCGGTGTTTAATCCATGGTGGGAAGTCGATAATGAAAACGACATTGCCCGGAATGCGCCGCGCGTCCGGCGGAGACAGTTACGCGCTTACCTCCGCGAGCGGCTGGGAAAAGCGCGGCTCGCAGTAATTGGTGAAGCGCTTGGATATCGCGGCGGTCATTTCAGCGGAATCCCCATGACCTCCGAACGGATCCTGCTCGGAAAAAAGAAAGACGACGGGATTGATCCGACGCAGGTGTTTTCCAGCATCACACCGCATCGCACCAGCAAACCTAAGAAATGTCCGGAGGGTTTTTCTGAGCCGACAGCAACTATTGTCTGGAGCACGTTGCTGAAGCTTGGGTTGTCGCCGGAACAATTCGTTTTGTGGAACGCATTTCCGTGGCATTCGTTCGATTCGCGTCGCGGCAGGTTGAGTAACCGAACGCCCAACAAGCCCGAGCAAGCTACCGGGCTACCGATCCTGAAGGCTTTCCTCAATTTGTTTCCATGCGATGAAATCGTCGCGCTCGGCAACGTCGCCGCCTCACAGCTGAAAGAACTGAATATCGAAACGCATCGGGTTCGTCATCCTGCTTCCGGTGGCGCAAAACTTTTTCGCCAGCAAATCGGAAAGATTGTGGTGCAATTCACGCGGTCATCCCGAGCGGAAGCGAGGGACCACTTACAGGATGGTTGATCGCTCCTCGGCTTTTCGTAGTTCCAGCCCGCGAGTTCTGCCAATTGGATGTTGGGCGTAGAGCGTTTTCCCTTCGCCCTACGGCTTAGGCGGTTCGCTCTTCTTAAATGGCGCAAACAAATCGATAGGAACTGGAAGAAAAGTCGTGGTGTTATGCTCGCTGGAAATTTCGCGCATCGTTTGCAGGAAACGCAGTTGCAGCGCAATCGGCTCCTTGCTCATCATCGCCGCGGCCTGCACCATTTTTTCCGCAGCTTGAAATTCGCCCTCGGCGTTGACGATCTTTGCGCGGCGTTCGCGCTCCGCTTCGGCCTGCTTCGCCATCGCGCGCTTCATGGTGTCGGGCAACGCCACGTCCTTTACCTCGACCGCCGTGACTTTGACGCCCCACGGTTCGGTTTGCCGGTCGATGATCTCCTGCAACTTCTGGTTGATCGACTCACGCTGCGAAAGCAGGTCGTCCAAGGGGGCCTGGCCGAGTACGCTGCGCAACGTCGTCTGCGACATCAGCGAGGTGGCTTTGAGAAAGTTCTCCACTTTCACGACGGCGGCTTGCGGATCGATCACACGGAAATAAACAACCGCGTCGACCGTCACCGGCACGTTGTCACGCGTCATTACCTCCTGCTTCTCGACGCTGATGGTGACGACGCGCAAATCCATTCGCACCATTCGATCGACAATCGGGATAAGGAAAATCAGACCCGGCCCTTTGGCGCCGAGTAATTTCCCCAGACGAAAAATCACGCCGCGCTCGTATTCGCGCAGGATGCGGATTGCCTGCGGCAGAATGATTATCGCGAGGATGATGAGGGGTATGGCCCAACCAGCTAGCTTTGGCAGTGCTTCGAGTAATTGCATGATTTTATTCTCCTTTGTTTTTTAGTTTCAACCGGGATTGTCAAGTATGCCAGCGCCGATGGTGTTTCCGACGCAGACGGCGATTCTGCGGATCGAGCCCACCCCCCCGATGTGAAGGCGGTCAAATCAGAACTGCACCTTCGCTCCCCCATACGCCGCGCGTCCCAGCGCGGGAAAACCGAAAACCTCAGCGTAATGTTCGTTCGTAAGGTTGTCGATCCGACCGAAGATCAAAAGGTGCGGAGTCACTTCATATTCCACTGCAACGTTAACGAAGTTGTAATCTTCGATGTCGAAATTTGGTCCGCCGAAATTCAATTCTTCGCGCGCATTCACGAACTTTGCTTCCACGGTTGTGCGCAGTCTTTTCCACCATCGATACGAAGCTGAAACGTAAAGTTCGTTGCGCGGCCGGCGCGGCAAACGCGCGCCCTGCAGCTGCGAGATGTCTGCGGACGAAGTTTTCTCTGCGTCCAAATAGGTATAGCTCGCCATGAAAATGAGATCGGCAATCGGTTGCGCGCGTAATTCCGCTTCCAATCCTTGCGTCCGCGCTGCGCCGAGATTGAGCGTCTCAAAAAGCCCGTTGAATCCGATGACATTCGACAAGTCGTTGTGAAAGTAGGTCGCGCCAACAACGATGCGATTTTCCCAAAGCTGTTGCCTGATACCGATGTCCCATCCAAGATCTCGCTCCGGTTTTAGTCCGAAATTATTTCCGAAGATTTTGTCCTGACTGCTGGGGGGACTAAATCCAGTCGCAACGCTCGAATGCAACGTTGTGTTTGTCCTGTCGATCTTGTAACTGCCGGCGAAGCGGTAAGTCCAGACACCGTCGAATTGATTAAAATGATCGAAACGCCCGCCGGCAACGAAGATCAGGTTTTCGATTGGGGTGACAGTCGCCTGCAGAAAGCCGGCGATCTCCTCTGTGTGATCACTCACGAAGGTTGGTTGCGGTCCAAAAATTTGTGTAACGAACGGGCGCTCCTGCCCTGCATTGACGCGGCTATAAAAAAAGCCGCTCGTTAGTGTGAGCCACGAAGTTGGCCGCAAATCGTTCTGATAATCGATTTGTATTCGTTCAAATACTGCGCGGGTGGGACCGAGAAATCCATCCTGATTCGGATCGTTCAGTTGCCGTTCGTGGTCGTAACTGAAAATCAGCTTGTGCTCCCACCAGTCGGTTGCTTTCCAATCGACATGCGGCGCAATAAGCCAGCGTTCGGTGAGGAAATTGTCGACCGGTTTCGGATCGAAGATCGTGTTCGGAAGACCAATATCGCTGAGTGAGTAGGTAAATAGACCGCTGATGCGTAACTGTCCGTTCGGCGACCAGCCGATATCCGCAATCGTAGCGCTGTTTCGATATTGATTGTTAGGACGCGCGTTGTCGGTGTCGAGCCGGCTGGCGCCGATTGAGTAATCGAAATTGTCGATCTTGCCTTGGCTTTCCAGAGCTTCGCGGAAAGTGTCGTAGGAGCCACCTTCCGCGCTCGAGGTTATGGCTGGCGTTCCTTCGCCTCGTTTCGTAAAAATCTGAATCACGCCCGCCAGGGCGCGCGGGCCATACAAAGTGCTTTGCGGCCCACGGACAACCTCGATCCTGTCGATGTTCTCCGTGGTGAGGTCGGCGAAATTAAATGCGCCTTGCAAACCTTGATTGATCGGAACGCCGTCGAGCAGAACCTGCGTATGTTCGCTGCGCAATCCGCGCGTAAAGACCGAGGTCAACTGCCCAGCTGTCCCCGTCTGCACAACGGATAATCCAGGCACTTCACGCAGTGCATCGCTCACACGCTCGATTTGCTTTTGCTCCAGATCTTTCGACGTGATCACGCTCACGCTGGCGGGCGATTCCTCCTCGGGAATTTCGGTGCGCGTCGCACTGACGATCACAGCTTCGGCTGTCACTTCGCCGGGCGACGGCGTAGGTGACGGTTCCTGCGCGCGAGTAATGAGCGGCGTCAAGACAACCAACGCAGCGAACCCGATTGGGTAGTGCACGCGTCCCGCGTGCTGGCGAGCGCGTCTCGCGGTCGTGAACTTTTCCTGTGTTATCCAATGATCCGAGATCCTCTTTTTAAAGAAAGATTGTTTTGGCGAGAGGCCAAAAGTCCGAGCCGGACTGGCATCTGCACGCGGGATGCGCGCTCTATCCGGACAAATTCGAACGAACCATATTGGGCGATTTCGCATAACAAGTTACCTCCAACTCCCGAGACAAATATTCTGGCTCCTGGCTTTTGGTCCGGCACCTGCCGGACACACCTTCATCCCGCCTTCACCCCCGAAAGTTTTCGGGGATTGGCCATGGGAAGTCGTATCCAGTTACAGCAGCGCAACTGCTCCCGATTTGCACGGGATTTCTTGCGCCGATCCACTTTTTCAAGCTCGCAAAGAACTGCCTCCAGAAGTAGCGGCTTGCGCTTGGCGCTTCAAGATTTATTTAATCAACGCGCAACAAATTTCCTGTGCCTTCGACTAATCATCCCGTCAACTTCGTCATCACTGGTGGCGCCGGCTTTATCGGCTCCAATCTCACGCTCGCGTTGCAGGAAAAATTTCCCGATGCGCGTCTGACTGTGATTGACGATTTCCGGTCCGGCGATTTCAAGAACCTCGCCGGTTATCGCGGCGATTTCATAGCGCAAAATCTGGCGACACTCGATTGGCGCGAGCAATTCAACGACGAAAAATTCAATGCCATTTTTCATCTCGCGTCAATCACTGACACGACCAATCACGACCAGTTCGAGCAAGTTCATGACAACGTGGAGAGCTTTCGCCGGATTTTGAATTTTGCGCGGCCAACCAAGACTCAAATCATCTATGCGTCGTCTGCGTCGACCTATGGCGCTGCTACTGAAGCGAGCGTGGAATCAAATGGCGCCACGCCGGCGAACGTTTACTCATTTTCAAAAGTAATCATGGACAATATCGCCGTCCGCGAAGCGAAGGAGTCACCCGATTGGATCATAATTGGGCTGCGTTACTTCAACGTTTACGGCCCGCGCGAAGCGCACAAGGGCGTCCCGGCAAGCATGATCTATCATCTCTCCAAACAGATGAAAGCAGGACAGCGACCGCGAATTTTCAAGCACGGCGAGCAAAAGCGCGATTTTGTTTACGTGAAGGACGTTGTCGAAGGCAGCATTCTCGCTCTCGAAGCGTCGGAAAGTGGTATTTACAATCTCGGCTGCGGTCAGGCGCGCTCATTTAATGAGCTCGTCGATATCTTAAACAAATGTCTTGGCACAAATTTTCAGCCCGATTACATCGATAATCCGCACGCGCATTACCAAAACTTCACTCAGGCGGGTTTGGATAAAGTCCGAAGCGCTCTTGGCTACGAGCCACGTTTTCCGCTCGAGGAAGGAGTGCGCGATTACATGCATTGGCTGTACGGAGGTCAGGCTTCCTAGCCTGACCCGGCCGACGGGCATCTTGCCTGTCGGATTTGCAGGCAAAAGTCTTGGCAGGCTCGGAAGCCAGCCCGCCAAGACAGGCTCAAAGCTTATCTTCCCTCGGTCCGCGCACTACTTCACTCACGCCGATCTCACACAACGCGCAACGTGCCGATTACATGCAGTGGTTGCACGGGTAGCGGCGCAGATTTTTGGAGTGTGGCGGGCATGTCGCCGCTTTCAAAGCGCGGACGTGTCCGCGCACTCCAAATTCACCCTTCCCAGAAAAATTTCGTTGGACGATTGATTTCCGGAGGAAGGCTCTTGTGCACCGGGCAATTAAGCGCGGTTTGCTCAAGCACTTCGCGCTGCGGATGATTCTTTGGCAGCGGAAGGTGAACTTCCGACGGTAATCCAACAATCCGGCGCGGCGCGTCCTTGGACATTTCCTTTTGCACTGACACCGTCATTCCGCGCAGATCGATCCCAAGCTCCTGTGCCTTGATCCCCACGGTCGTGCTCATGCACGTGCCAAGGGCAGTGGCCACGAGGTCCGTGGGCGAAAATGCTTCTCCCCTGCCTTTATTGTCGGTCGGCGCATCGGTGGAAATTTTTGACTGTGACGGACCGTGCGTAGCGTCGCAATGCAAATTACCCGTGTAAGTGACGTCAACCTTGACCATGCAGAATTATGCGACGCATAGGGCCCTTTGTTATGTCGGGTAGAGGCGATTGACCTCAATCGCCCGCGGGCGGCTCGGGTGGATCTGGGCCTTGCTTCGGTCCCCCATTCCAATTGCCGTTCCAGCTAAACCAGTTTCCGTTCGGCTCCTTTCCCCACTCGAAGCGGATCCTGGACGCGACCGCGCGGAAACGCGCCATTGTGATAGCTGCTTACATCAGCTGGATAAACCACGATTTTTCGGTCCTTCTCGCTGCCCAGGCGCCGCCGTGATTGGTCTGATTTCCTTTTTCAAGAACCATTTTTCGATTTTTGAAAGAGATTGAGGCAAATCTCGCGTTCCGCTTATGATTGCAAAAATGTAACGTTAAAGTCTTGGCGCTTCGGTTTTTGTTTTGGTAATCTTGTGTTCCCAAATTCGCTAAAACGTCAACTCGTTATCAGCATCTCCGAATATATGAAAACTCCTCGTTGGTTCAGTCGAAATCTTCTCTCACAATTCCGGATCGCAAGTGTGGTCACACTAATGTCCGCGGCAGCGGCAATGGGCTTCGTCGCGGCGAAACCATCTGGCCCACTCTTATTGGGGAAATCAGACAATACGGATCAAGCGATCAACAAATTCAGACAGGGTCGCGATCAAATTGGCGGCAACAGGCGAGCTTTGCCTGGTCCGGAAACAGATCGCGGGCCAGTGGCCGCAGCTGAAGAAGCTTATGCGAATCGCGCCTACCCGGCTAGCGACGTTCCGTTCAAGCTAACGGTGGACGCGCAGAAAACGTGGGCGAACGTAAAGTCACAGGCACCGTCGGCGGGCGTCTGGACCCTCATAGGCCCGAGCATACCGAATGTTCCTGATATTTTGACTTTCAGTGGGCGGGACTACACGACCTCCGGTCGCATTACTGCGTTGGCCATTGCGCCGACTTGCACAAGCAACGACTGCATGCTATGGGTTGCAGCGGCCGGCGGCGGTGTCTGGCGCACGAACAAGGCGCTCGCAAACCCGCCAAACTGGACATTCGTCTCGGGCAGCTTCGCCACCAATGCGATCGGGACGCTGACTTACGACACTGCGACCGGCACGCTCTACGCGGGAACCGGCGAGCCGAACGCATCGGGTGATTCTGAAGCCGGTTTTGGTATTTACAAGTCGACCGACAACGGTAACACGTGGACGCACCTAGTTGCGAACACACGCGTCGCAGCGATGCCCACTGGGTGTGGAGCCGCGCCTAGGTATACCGGTCCGGCTTTCAACGGGCGCGCCATTTCATCGATCAGGGTTAGCGGCAGTACCATGTATGTCGGTTCAACGCGCGCCGTGCGCGGAGTGAGTTCCGTTACGGGTGGGCCCGTCAGCCTTGCTCCTGGCCTGCCGCCAATCGGACTGTGGAAGTCTACCGACGGCGGCGCAAACTTCACGCTGCTTAGCCCGGAAGGCGTCTGCCTGAACCCGTTGCTGAAAGGCGATGCCGGGAAAATCCAATCGAGCTTTGGCTCGGCGCGTGGCGTTAACCACGTCGAATTCGACCCGAATTACGCGACAAATGCCACGCTCTATGCAGCTGCGTTCCCCAGGCTTACCGTAAGCGGAGGAGGCGTCTGGCGCTCGACCAATGATGGCGCTACGTTCACGCAGATTAAGACCGCGCTCGATCCCGCCAATATTAATGATCGGGCCGAGTTCGCGGTGACACCGATTACGGGCGGATTTACGCGAATGTATGTGGGCGATGGCAACACCGGATCACCGACTGCACACGTTTTTCGCAGCGATGACGTCGCGACTGGCGTGCCGGTGTTTATCGATCTGACAGCAGCGGAGTCGCCAGCTGGCCAAACTGATAACTACTGCTCGGGGCAATGCTGGTACGACAATTTTGTCGTCACGCCGGCAGGTTTTCCGGACACCGTCTATATCGGCGGCTCGTTCGACTATGCGACGTACGGGTTCGCGACAAACGGCCGCGGCGTTCTCTACTCGACCGATGCTGGTGCGTCGTTCACCGACATGACATGGGACTCAACGACGCCTCCGACACCGCCGGGAAGCTGCTGCCAACCTAATCCAGTTGCGCCGAATGGAATGCATCCTGACCAGCATGGATTTGTTGTAAGCCCAAGTAACCCTAGCCTCTTCTTCGACGGCTCCGACGGCGGTCTGGTGCGCTCGGACGGCAGCTTCAAGGACATCTCATCGCAGTGCACCACCTACCGTACAACACTCAGCGGAAATGATCTGTTGCTCTGTCAGCAGCTCCTGTCGCGGGTTCCGACGCACCTTTATAGCCTGAACAGAGGACTTTCGACCATTCAGTTCCAGAGTGTTTCGGTTGCTCCGGACGACTCCACACATTTGCAGGGCGGGAATCAGGACAACGGCACCTTCGAAACCTCCGGCTCGTTGGGCGTGTGGAAGCAGGAGATTTACGGCGACGGTGGCCAGTCGGGTTTCAACGTCGGCAACTCCGCGCAGCGCTTCAACACCTTCTTCGCAAATTACACGGATGCGAACTTCCAGAACGGCGATCCGAGCAAGTGGGTCGTTATCTCCGGCCCGCTGTTTGCTGAGACCTCGGCATTCTACAAGCCGATCATCGCGGACCCGTTTGTTGCCGGGACGATCTTCGTGGGCGAGCAGAGCGTGTGGCGAACGCGGGACTGGGGGGGTAACCAGGCGTTTTTGGAGGCGAACTGTCCTGAGTTCACCACTCCTGGAAACCAACCTGGGTGCGGCGACTTTGTCATCATTGGAGACGGTATTCCATCGACGCAACTGACCTCCGCGGCTTGGGGCGATCGCTCCCTCGGCACTGTTGCGGCAGTTGCCCGGAGTTCAACCGATTCCAGTACACTGTGGGCGGCGACGTCAACCGGCCGGGTGTTCTTCTCGAGCAACGCCGACGCAGCGAAAGGCTCAGTTGTCTGGGAGCGCCTCGATTCCTCTTCAAGCATCGATCCTCCCCGGTTCGTCAGCGGTATCACGATCGATCCGGCGAATCCAAATCACGCCTGGATCTCGTACTCGAGCTATAGCACCCTGACTCCGGCGACGCCAGGCCACGTCTTCGAAGTAACCCGAACCGCGCCTTCGACGGCGACGTGGACGAGCCTCGACAGCCCAGGTGGAACGCCGTTCCCAAACTTCCCGGCGACTGGCATCGCTCGTGATTCGAACGGCGACCTCTACGTCTCGAATGACTGGGGTGTTCTGATCCTTGCCAACGGCGCGGTTTCATGGGTACCCGCTGGCACGGGACTGCCCATGGTTGAGGTCGCAGGCCTCACAATCGTGCCCAGTGCGCGGACACTCTACGCAGCAACGCACGGTCGGAGCGCCTGGAAGCTGACGCTACCGTAAAAGTTGGGTTAAGTTCCTCGGGCGGGATAGATAAAATCTATTCCGCCCACTTTTATCTTGGCACAGGCTTTCCCGCCACGGGACGGATTCGCCGTGGCGAACAGCCCTGTGGGGCGAGCGGGCGTCGCGCCTGCTGGTCGAATGTAACAATGAGGATGACTGCGTGCGGTACAGATCCGCACAAAGGATAGATTCGTCCTGTGGCGAACAAAAGCGTCTCTGCTCCAAATGAACGCGCGACGCGGTTGCGCATCTAATCGTTCGAGCGGTAAATTCCAATTGGCTGCGGTCATGTCTTCGTTCCTTAAGTATCTCATCGCCGTTTGTATCTTTTCGGTTGTCGCTGGCACGGCCACCGAGCCGCCGGGTTTCGTGGAAGGACATTTGAAGATCGTTTCGCCGAAGGAGGTCGAGCTTGTCGATGGAAACGCTCCTGCGATCACTGCTGAAAACTATGCCGAATATCCTCTGATCATCTTGAGCCAGGACGGAAAAAAAGAAATCGCGCGGGTTACTGCGGACGGGAATGGAAACTATCGCACTGCATTGCCGCCGGGCGATTACGTCTTGGATGTGCAGGGACGCGCCCGCGGTCATGTTCGCGCGAAACCACAACGATTCACGGTTGTTTCGAACCAGACTGTCCGCGTCGATATGGATATCGACACGGGTGTCCGCTAGATTGGTTCTTTATGCCGCCCTTCAGCGCTGTTATTCTCTGTGGAGGGAATCTCTCAGAGCACTTTGCACATTCGGCCAACGTTTTGCGACTGAACCTGCTTGAAAGAAAACAAAATTCGACGGACGGCTCGGAGCGCAATCCCTACCGTATCTTACCCCTCCCAGAAAAATTTGGTCGGACGGTGAATTTCGGGAGGCAAGCTCTTGTGCACGGGACAATTGAGCGCGGTTTGCTCCAGCATTTCCCGCTGCGGATGCTCCTTTGGTAGTGGGATGTGAACTTCTGACGGCAATCCTACGATCCGGCGAGGACCGTCCTTCGACATTTCCTTTTTGACGTGCACGGTCATTCCGCGCAGATCGATACCGAGCTCCTGCGCTTTGATTCCCATGGTCGTGCTCATGCAGGTGCCAAGGGCCGTAGCCACGAGGTCCGTGGGCGAAAATGCTTCTCCCCTGCCTTTGTTATCAGTCGGCGCGTCGGTGGCAATTTTTGACTGCGACGGGCCGTGCATCGCATCGCAGTGCAAATCCCCGGTGTATTTGATCGAGACATTGACCATGATTGAGTATGCGACGCATTTTTGCCTTTGTCATGTCGAGCGGAGTCGAGACATCTCGTTGTAAACAGTAAGAGATTCCTCGACTGCGCTTCGCTCCGCTCGGCATGACAAAATATTAGTCCCGCAAATAATCGGCCACTCCTGATTTTGTCGGCATACTTTGCGACCGGGTCCCGCGCCTTATTCGAAACTCAAGTATGAAGAAAAAAGTTACTGGAAAAGACTTAAAAAAAGAGGCGCCGCGCAGTCCGCGCATTCGCATCGGCGGTTACGCGATTCTTGGCCGCACAATTGATAAGTGCCGCGCCTTGGTGGCGGGGAACATCGGCGAGTACCATTTCGATTGTCCGCTCGACAATATGCTTTTCGGTTTCAAAGGCGTAAAGGGGGACGATTTCAAAGCACAAATCGAGCAGGGAGCAGGGGACCAGGAGATTGTCGAATGGCTCAATCAAAGCGGCGAGAAGAAAACGTCAGAGGAGATCAGACGCTGGGCCGAAGAGGTGGAGGCCAGCAGCCTCTACCATCATCCAGAAAAGCGCGATTTCTTCAGCGAGGAGGCCAGGAAGCTCGGGCTGGGCCCGGCGAAAACCACAACGTTCCAGTGGCTTGAAATCGACGACAGAGTCTCTCACGCGCAGCAAGCGGCGTAGATCGCGCCCAGAACAACGTAGAGCATGTGTCTCGCTTGCAAACTCATCGGGAAAGTAACAAGACTGTTACTAACACCTGAGGCGAATTCGGCAGCCCGGCTCCATAGGATCGAATTAAAGTAAATGAGCAAAACTATGAAAACGTTTAATCCTTACCCATTAGTGCACTCCTTAAGTAGAATTACGAGACAAGTCCGAAACCGAGGACAGGAGAATGATATAAGCGGCCTTGCTCGTTATCTTCTCGCAGTAGCTCTGACGTTACTTGCGTCGCTCGCGGTCGCGCCCTTAGCCAGGGGTCAACCCGGCCAGCCGCAGGTCCCGGTGAACATCTCCCTAAACTCGGTGACCGCCAGCTCCGCCAATGACGTGTGGGCGATAGGCAATGGAACCGATCCGCAAGATCCAGACAATACTGATCCTGCGTTCGAACACTGGGATGGTAGCCAATGGACGCTCGTGCCCGGCGAGCGCACTCTGGAGGACCAGGAGATCCTGTCGGGGTCGGACGCGGCTGGGCCTGACGACGTATGGGCCGTGGGAAGTGTTGGACAAGCGTTCACAATCCTTCGCCAAATCGAGATACAGCACTGGGACGGGACAGCGTGGTCCTTCGTTCCGGCCGATCAGGTTAGCGTCGACGACGTCCTGGACGGCGTCGCGGTCGTCTCCTCGGACGATGTGTGGGCGGTTGGCTCTACAGCGACCATTCAAAGCAGGCGTGACCACTCGCTGATCGAGCACTGGGACGGGACCCGCTGGAGCGCCGTGCCCATTCCTGATCCCCCGAGTAGATTTCTTACACAAGGCAGCCGTGGTGTCCGCCAATGACGTGTGGGCTGTCGGCACCTATGCACCAAACCTACAGAGCTTGCCCTTGGCCATGCACTGGAATGGAAGAAGGTGGTCGGTAGTTCCGGTCCCGGCTCATCCGACTCTCTCCACTGTCTTTGTCTGACGTCGTCGCGCTTGCTTCAAACGACGTATGGGCAGTAGGTCAGGCTTTCGAGCCGAGCGTTCCGTCCGGAAGCGAGGTCTTTACCGTGCATTGGGACGGAAGGGCGTGGAGGCGCGTGCGAGCCCAGGACACGGGCCGCTTCAACGCCGACGGGTTCGCGACAGTCACTGCAATCGCGCCGAATGACCTCTGGGCGATCGGGAACGACGTCGCCCACAGCGATCAGACTCTCGCCGAGCATTGGGACGGAAGGTCGTGGACCATTGTCCCCGCACCTGACAGCTTCTTGATGAACGACGCGGCAGCCGTGGCAACCGACGACGTTTGGGGCTGTCGGTTGGATGATAAGCCGATCGATCATCCAGCACTGGGACGGCTCGACTTGGGCTGTAGTGCCCAGCCCATAGATGCGACAGCCGCAACCGTCACGATCGTCAAGCGGCGCGGCTCATGAGCGATCGTGGCTGAGAACCAACCACTCCTGCGATCCCGTGAGGCGGAGGCATCTGCTTACGGGAGCTTTCGCTCGATCAGCGTCCGCTGCCTGGGATGGTGATAGACTGTTCCCACAGCCCAAAGAGTTCCGCCCGGGGTCGCACCCACCCCAAATAATTCGTTGTGATCTGAGCCCGAGTTTGGACTCTGCACGACGACCCAACTCGAGCCATTCCATTGCTCGGTCAACGTGAGTGAGCGACTGAAGCGGGTTTGAAGAAATTCGCCTACTGCCCACACATTATTGCTATTGAGGGCAACCACACTTGGTAGAAACAGCGGTTCACCACCCCGGATATTCGGCGTTTGCACAATACTCCAACTGGTGCCATCCCAATGCTCCGCCAGCGTCCCTAACTCCGAGTAGCCCGTAGCCCAGACATCGTCACTCGTAACCGCGGCGGCCGCCAACAAATGGCCACCCTCGGGACTGATGTTCGGTACGATGGTCCAGGCGGAGCCGTCCCAGTGTAAGATAAGAGTGCTCGGGTCAGTCAGGTTAGTGGGTTGTTGCGTTCCTACTGCCCATATGTCATTGGAAGAGACAGCGGACACGCCCGCCAAGCTGTTATCGACTTCCGGTCCAACATTTGGGCTGGGAATAACCCTCCACGCCGTCCCATTCCAATGCAAGGTGGCGGTCGCACTTTCATCTCCGATCAAGCCACTTCCGACCGCCCAGATATCATTCGCTGAGATCACAGCAAGGGCGGCCAGATTGATCAAAGGTATGCCATTGGTAGGATTGGGCACCACACTCCAAGCCGTGCCATTCCAGTGAAGAATCAAAACCGTATCCGTGGAAGTGGGAGCGGTCCCGACTGCCCAGACATCGTTCGCCGAGACCGCCGCGACTGCGTTGATCCTGTTCACGAAAGAGCTGGGATTTGGGCTGGGAACAACCGACCACCCCGAGCCATTCCAATGCTCGATCAAAGTCGAGCCCAAGGTGCGCTCGGTGTTATAAGAAACGCCGGCGGCCCAGACATCATTCTCCGCGAGAGCGGAGACGCTGTGCAATTCGTTCACCTGCCGGGAGCCATTCGAGCTGACGATAATCTGCCAGTTGTCCGCGGTCGCCGACTGCAGCCAAAACACTGCCAGACCTAAGAGAATCAAAATATGTTGTTTCATGTGTATCATCTTTCGTTAAAAACCATTCGTTATTTAAATAAGGGCTGGACTGAAAAACTGAAAGTCAGATTTGGTAACAATCTTGTTACCCGATATTGCGCTCCAAGCCGTCAAGTCTCCAATGTCAAATCGTTGGCCGAGGCCACACACGCAACGCCGGAAACTCCGAATATTGTCAGGGACGGGCCTAAGCCGCGGATGAGAATCTTGGTATGTTCCCGGTCCTGATAAAGCCAGCGATCACTACGTCTTCATCGCCCTGCACCTGGACTCGACCAGAATCTTAACCAGCCGAGCTGGGCCGTTCGTTTCCGCTTTGCCACGAGTGAAACTAAACTCGCAACCAGAATAACTAAGGCGCGAGTTTGCATCGGCGTAAATCTGTTTTATTCTGGTTCCACAGCTAATCGCCTGCCTTTCAACCCCATGAAGCGATTCAGATCTTTTCTCGTAATTGGCCTCGCCGTACTTGCACTCCGCACCAATGCGCTACACGCCAGCCAAGATGGATTGTTTTTTGACTCCTTACAACTGAGTCACGAGTTAGACGAAATTGCGAAGAACCGGACGAAGTCAGTCAGTCGTTTCGAACTGAAAATATTTCGGGACGAACAACTGAAAACTCCCCTTGCCCCCAACAGTGACATCACCGTGTCGGTTGTCCCGTTAGTGCCCGCGGGTGCGCATAAGGGCGCAGATTTAGCGCAGATCAACCCTGCCAAAGTAAATGACGCGAAAAAGGGCTGCACAGCTGAATATGACAAGACATCTGGCAAGGTATTTGTAACGCTTCGGCGACCTTATGTTTTTCAAGACATGCGCGATGCTACATCATCGCGCACGTGGGCCTATCGCATCGATGCCAGACTGACGGTGACGGTTGTTGGACGAACTGTCGGAGTGGGCGGAGGGGCGCAAGCCGATTCCAGTCGTGAGTGTGCTAGCTTCTTCGGCATCCTGTCGCAAAAGGAGGGCAAGACTTGGAAGCCCAGGAGAAATGATCATTATAGGTATGAGCCGGAACTCGAGCCTAAGGACTGGCAAGCACTAGGCACGTTTAACGTGGATACGATCTACCAGAATGAAGCCAAAGCTACGTTTCAGTGGAAGCCTGGGAGCGAAGGCAAATCGGTGTCAGTAAGGTGGCATATTACTGGCGACGATAAGGAGACCTTCGAAGATGTTTGGACTGATTGGTTGACGCAGAGCAATCCATGCGCGGCCTCGAACGGTAGTCCGAGCGGCGGGCCTCAGGAAACTGCGACTCCCGCGGCAACTCCTTTATCTGACGAAACGACTAACCGTCAATCGCGTGTCCCGACCTCTGAAGCGTCGTATACGTCGGCTCCGGGCACATTGACACAAAACCAGGCTTTGCTGGAGCGGGCGAGGCGTTCAAATCACGCGGTTACGGCACTCTACAACTCTCTCATCTCACGGGTGCCGACCGCCAGGCAAGAGCAATTGAAGCAGCAACAGGATAAATGGCTCGAAATGCGAAAAGCTGAAGCTGGAAGCGAAGAGTTGCTGGCACAGGGCTCGGATGCCGATCCGAATGTGGTGCGCCGATTCACAGAGATGAACGAAGCGCGCACAATCGTGCTGAAAGCCACGTTACGAGCGAAATAATCGCAAGCGGGATACCGACGGCAGAGCAAGAGCGTCTCCATTCATGGGTTCCGAGCCCGTCGGGCTGCTGCTGTCTGAAACAAGGAGTTACGGTACGGGTAATTGAACTTATCTGACCGCTTCCCTCCTGAAAATGCTGCCACCATAACCCACAGCCGTTCCGTTACGAGCGCCGGTGCAGGAAATTCTCGAAAGATCGAAGTCTGTTCCACTCGTCTCAGTCACCCAATTTTCTCCTCCGTCTGTTGTCCGAAGGATGATACCAAAACCGCCGCAAACCATGCCGTGGTTTGCGTCGGTAAATGAAACGCCAAAAAGCCCATTGCTTGTTCCACTCGACTGTGGTACCCAATGACTGCCTCCGTCCGTAGTTCTAAGGATCGTACCAACTAGGCCGACAGCCGTCCCATTATTCGCGTCGGTAAAGGAGACTCGTGGGAGGTCAACCACTGTTCCACTCGCCTGCGGGACCCAGTTGTTACCTCCATCGATTGTTCTGAGGATTACTCCGGCTCCCCCTGTAACTGTTCCGATATTGGCATCCGTCCGGGAAGCCCCGATCAGAGGAACGTAAGTCCCGCTTGATTGACTTACCCAGTTACTGCCTCCATCCGTGGTAGTAAGGATCGTGCCACCATAACCCACAGCTGTCCCATGATCCGCGTCGACAAAGGAGACGCCCCAGAGATCATTCCCTGTTCCGCTTGCCTGCGAAAACCAGTTGTTTCCTCCATCGGTTGTTCTTACGATTGTGCCAAACTCACCCACAGCCGTCCCGTTATTCGCATCAGTGAAGGAGACGCCCAGCAGTGTGTTGTTCGTTCCGCTTGTCTGGCTAAGCCACGTGCGGCCGGCATCCGGTGTGCGGACGATAGTTCCAAAGTCGCCGACGGCCGTCCCGTTGTTCGCATCACTAAAAGAAACGTCCTCCAGCGAAAGGATGGTAACTGCGCTTGATTGACTAACCCAGCTGATGCCTCCGTTGGTTGTATGAAGCATTGTGCCGAGGAAACCAACTGTCGCGCCGGCATTCGCACCGATAAGGGAAGCGCCAATAAGCGACTGGGTCGTTCCGCTTGGCTGGCTAACCCATGTATGTCCCCCATTTGTTGTTCGGAGAATGGTGCCTTCTGAACCAACTGCGATTCCGTTATTTGCATCGGAAAAGGACACGCCCCAAAGAAAGTTCGTTGTCCCGCTCGCTTGGTGAACCCACCTAATCCCCCCATTTGTTGTTCTGAGAATGGTGCCATCTTCACCCACAGCCGTCCCGTTATTTGCATCGGTAAAGGAAACGCCATAAAGAAACTCGCCCGTCCCACTTCTCTGAAAAACCCAGTTGGCTCCGCCATCTGTTGTTCTGATGATGATCCCATACCAACTGACAGCTGTTCCGTTGTTTGGATCGGTAAATGAAACCGAATTAAGCGCGTTCGTGGTTCCGCTCATCTGGCTTATCCAGTGAGATCCGCCATCGGTTGTTCTGAGAATTGTTCCATAGTCGCCAACAGCGGTTCCCGTGTTCGGGCCGGTAAAGGAAACGCTGAAAAGTGCGTTGGTTGTCCCACTGGTATGGCTCACCCAGGAATGACCTCCGTCGGCTGTTCTGAGGATGGTTCCACTGGCACCGACAGCCGTTCCGTTATTTGCATCGACAAACGAAACCCCATACAGCCAATTGATTGTTCCGCTCGACTGGATGATCCAGTGGCGACCTCCATCGGTTGTCCTGAGAATGGTTCCATAGCCGCCAACCGCTGTCCCGTTATTCGCATCGCTGAACGAGAGCCCAAAGAGGTGATTCCCCTGTGGTCGCGGATTTTGCCAAACCCATTGCGCCCTGGCACGAGGCGAAAATTGGTTGCTGTTCTCGCCCTGTCCCAGTGCCGACGGTGTCACATAGCTGAGGAGAAAAGAGATCCCGAGCAAAAGCGCTCCCTGAAAGAGACGCGCCTTAAGGGTAAGCTCAATTTGTTTTTTCATTTTGGTTGTTCTTTGTTTTTTCGTTGTGGAGTTGCTTTTCGAAGTGGACGAGGAGCTGCACATCTCTGCAGAATACTGAGCTGCATCCAACGTCATCCCGACATATAGGGATTCGCACGCGTAGGTTGTCTCAACCGCATGAATTTTTTCATCCAAGAGCACAAACTCATAATCGCCATCAAGCTTGAGTGCTCGGCCTAGTCCCTTACGTCGGCGATGTAGTGCTTGAGTAATGCAAGCAACAACGAGCGGAATCTGCTTTTCTTGTAGGTTTGTGTGCGCACAAACTTTGCTCTGCAGCAGAACGCGAAGAAATCTTGGACGAGATCTCGCGCGCGTTTTGAACGCAGAAAACTTAGCGTCAGGCGCATTTTTTGCCACGCGTTGAGGACAACACATTTCCGAGCTATGTCTTGATCAGGGGCGGGGGAACATCTTCGGTCGGACCGACGTCGATTCCATGGCGTAGCTTACTGTGGCGAACGCTGTAGAGGAAATAAATCACCAGGCCAATCGCGAGCCAGACAAAGAAACGGCCCCACGTTTCAATCGGCAAACTGACCATTAGCAGGATGCAAAGGAATACACCAAGAAGCGGGAACAACGGCACCAGGGGGACCCGAAATGGGCGAGGCCGATTGGCGTCTTTGCGCCGCAATACAATCACGCCGAGACAAACCAGAACGAAGGCAAACAGCGTTCCGATATTTGTGAGATCGGCAAGCGACCCGATGTCGGTCAGCATGGCGACGCCGCCGACAGCGACACCGGTCCAGATGGTCGTTCTATACGGGGTGCGAAATCGGGGATGAATTTTCGCGAAGTAGGCGGGAAGCAGCCCATCGCGCGCCATGGCCATGAAAATCCGCGGCTGGCCCAATTGGAAAACGAGTAGCACCGAAGTAAGTCCAGCGAGCGCCCCGGCACTGATGAGTGCCTGCGCCCAGGGCTTGCCGGCGAACGCGGTTGCTACCGCAGCCGAATCGCCGAAATAGATTGTGTATTTTCTCATCCCGGTGAGGACCGCCGCCATCAAAACGTAGAGCAGCGTACAAATAATCAGGCTCGCGATGATTCCGATCGGCATGTCGCGCTGCGGATTTTTCGTCTCCTCCGCTGTGGTCGAAACTGCATCGAATCCGATGAACGCAAAAAATACAATGGCGGCGCCGCTCATCATTCCACCGACGCCGTTCGGCAGGAACGGCTGCCAGTTGGTCGGGCGAACCATGAAGGCGCCAAACGCAATCACGAAAACGACGACCGCGACTTTGATAATGACGATCGTCGTGTTTGTGCGCGCACTTTCGCGGATTCCGTAAATCAAGAGCACAGTTACCGCCGCGACAACGAACAACGCCGGAAGATTCACCGCGATCGTGTGCCCGGCGATGATCGGAAGAGTAGTCGAAGAATAATTCGCAAGACCGCCGCCGCCTTTTGCGACAATCGCCGTCGCTGTTGTGTAATCATTCACCAACCAGAGCGGAAACTTAAGGTGGAAAAGGCTCCCGCAAAGTTGCACGAAATAACCCGACCAACCGACCGCGACTGCCATGTTGCCGACCGCGTATTCAAGAATGAGATCCCAGCCGATGACCCATGCAATGATCTCGCCGAGGGTCGCATAGGAATACGTGTAGGCGGAGCCTGAAACAGGAATCATCGACGCCAGCTCCGCGTAGCAAAGTGCAGCGAATCCGCACGCGACCGCTGCCACCACGAAAGAAAGCATAACGGCCGGCCCCGCGCCCGGCCGTCCAAATACCAGTTCCGCATGCGTAATATGCGATATGATGAAGTTGAGGACCGGTGTTTTCCAGATTGATGCCTCGATTTGCTCACCAGCCGCGGCCGTTCCTGCAAGCGCGAAGATTCCGGCCCCGATAATGGCACCGATGCCGATGCAAGTAAGATCGAAAGCGGAAAGCGCACGTTTGAGCTGGCGCTCGGGCGCAGCCGCCTCGGCCATCAAGTGATCTGGGCTCTTGGTCTTGAAAAGATGTGAGGCCATGTCGCTTTTACTGGCTGGGCCGAATCAACCACGATTTGATGCGGCATCGTGGCATCATGCTTTGGGCGCGGTCAATCCTAAGTTTTAATGACAATACGGTGCCGATGTCTGCGCGTCATGCCGTCCCTCTTTTGCACCGCTCTCTGGAGCGGTTGATCGACCTGTGCGTTCCGAATGGACGTTCGCTTCCGGTTTTCCTAATCTCTCAGCGTGGCCGATGAAGTAACAAAACTTATTTTGGGCGACACGGCGATATCGGCAATCGAACAAGCGCCACCGCGTCGACGCCGTTTTTTCGGTCGGGGAAAAAAGCAGCGGCCGCCCCTGACGCATTGCGAAAATTGCGGCGCCTTATTGAGTGGACCTTACTGCGGGCAATGCGGACAACCCGCCATCGATTATCGCCGTTCCTTCGGGCATGTGCTCGTCGAGGTTCTCAATGAATTTCTGAATTGGGACTCGAAGTTTTTTGCAACGATCGCGCTGTTGATCGCAAAGCCGTGGCGTCTGACAAATGAATTTCTCGCCGGACATCGCGTGCGCTACGTGCATCCGCTCCGGCTTTATTTGCTTGCCAGCATTCTCTTTTTCTTTGCTGTGAATTATGGAGCAAAAGGGCTTAAATTTGAACCGGGCAAACTCGGTCCAAAAGATCGCGCGGAACTCGAAGCGGATTTGAAGAGAGAAAATTTGCCGCCCGAAGCGCGGGAGAAATTGCAGACATTATTCCGGGACTCTTCGCCTCAGCCCGCTCCCTCGCCTTCAACGACCGCGTCCTCGCCTTCAACGACCGCGTCCTCGCCTTCAACGACCGCGCCTTCGCCTTCCGCGCCCGGAACCGATAAGAAGAGGCGGGAATATGGAAAAATAGGCGAGCGACCGTTTGTGGTTTTTGATTCGGAGGAGAAATCTTCAACTCCCTTCGAGCGTTGGATCGAAGTGCGAGCCAAGGAGAAGATGGGTGAGCATGGAACAAAAATGGGGCTCTTTGTCAGCACACTCTTCAGCAATCTGCCTTACATGATGCTCTGCTGTATCCCGCTCTTCGCTCTTGTCCTGAAAGTTCTCTACATCCGACGGCACGTTTTTTACATCGACCACCTGATTTACGCGCTTCACATCCACGTTCGTAGTCCAAATTTTCTTGTCGATCCGTCGCGTTTACCGGCAGGGCTGGTTCTTTACCGTATTCAAATTCTTTCTCGGCGGATTCGTATATCTGATCGTGCTCGTATTCGCGCTCGCCGCGACCTTTTTCGTTACAGTCGTATTACCATGAGAAAAGTTGCTTTCTTCGCTTTCGCGTTAGCCAGCCTTTCTGCCACCGCATTTCCCGCCGATCGGCACATCGCTTTCGAACGCAACAACGCCGTTTACATCGCCAATCTTGATGGCACGGCCGAGAAAAAATTGCCGATGGGATTTTCCCCGCGATTTCGCCAGATGGAACGCGTGTCGCGTTTAACACTGTGGAAAAGACCGGCACGACTTATGTGCGTCATATCGCCGTCGTGGAAATCGAGACCGGCAAGATCACGGTCTTCAAAGATGTGCCGAGCAACAATAGCTATTACCCGACGTGGTCGGCAGACGGGAAGCGCATCCTCTTTACGCTGCGCCAAAACGAGGTTTGGGACCTTGGGCTCATCAACGCAGATGGAACCGGCTTCCGCGTCCTGAAAAAAGGCGATCCGAAGGAGGTCACCCGCTATTCACCAATCTGGGCGCACGATGGGCAATCGATCTTTTGCGAGGACATGACGAACATTTACCGGCTCGGCCTCGACGGCACGGTCATCGCCCAATGGACGATCAATAAGATCATTCCGAACGGCGACATGAGCGGCGATGGCCGGATCGATGTCTCGCTCGATGGAAAACGATTGCTTCTCAGCATCGATATGGGCGAGGAGTCGAATCGCAATGATTGGGATGGCCCTGTCCCAGCCTTGTGGTCGTTCGACGTCGATTCACAACGGTCGGTTAGGCTGACCTCCAAGAAACTTTTCGGCTGGGACGCCTGTTGGATTGATAACGACAACGTTCTCTTCCTCAGTCAGGCAGCTGGCGAGAACGAAGCCTCCATTTATCGGATATCGACCAATGGAAAAAATTTGAAGCGCCTGATCAAGGGCTCGCGTATGCCGAGCGTAAGCGCGCCGTAATTTGCTGCGCGATTTAGCTCAGAAGCTCTTTCGCCTTCGCGAGCGCTTCCTCAACCTTGCTCGAGTCCGTTCCGCCACCCTGCGCGCTCTCTGGCCGGCCGCCGCCTTTCCCGCCAATGATGGGCGCGATTTCCTGAATGATTTTGTTCGCCTGAAATTTCGATGTCATTTCTTTTGGGATGGATGCGACTAATGCGACTGATCCCTTCGCTGCACCTATGAGAAAAATTGGGCCCTTAAATTTTGGTTTGAGTGCGTCCAGGACTGCTTGAAGCAGTTTCCCGTCCGCGTCTGCCACTTCAGCCGCGCAGAAGTTCTTTCCCGCGTGCGACGCCGTCAGCTCACCAGCGATTTGAGCAGCCCGGCTTTTTAACTCTGCCTCGGCAGCTTTGGAACTGTTCTTTTCCCATTCACGAACCTCGGATTCCACTTTTTCGAGATGCGCCGCGCGAGCATCGAGCTGCTTCAACATTTCAGCCGTGTCAGCGTTGCTTTCAAAAACGGGCAGCTCCGCAATATCAGGCTTTTTGCGCGCCAGCGTTGCAAACTTCTCCTTTTGCCGCGCCGCTTCTTGCTCCGCCCATTTTCGTGCCGCATCCCCCGCCACCGCTTCGATCCGCCGGATTCCCGCCGCGATCGCTTCTTCCTTCACGATCCGGAACGGACCAATTTCCTCTGTCGATCTTACGTGAGTTCCGCCGCAAAGCTCCATCGAGTACCCGTTGAGCGCATTTGGCGCTCCGCCGATCTGTAAAACGCGCACCGTGTCGCCGTATTTCTCGCCGAAGAACTGAATGATGTCATTTCGCTTCCTGGCTTCCGCATACGGAATCTCCGTCCATGACACGAGCGCACCTTCCGCAATCTTTTTGTTCACCAATTTTTCCACGTCGCGGACTTGCTGCTTCGTTAACGCCGCGCTTGAAAAATCGAACGTCAATTTGTCCGGGCCAACGTAGCTGCCCTTTTGTGCGGCGTCGCGCGACACAACTTCGTGCAGAGCCCAATGCAAAAGATGCGTCACAGTGTGATGTCCCTGAATCAATTTGCGCCGATCAGCATCCACTGAGATGCGTACCGCCTCGCCCGGTTCCGGCGCGCGACCTTTGGTTAGCATCGCACGATGGATGAAAACGTTTTCTCGCTTTTGTGTATTAGTTACACGCAACTGGCCGACTTCCGTGCGATCGTGCCCGGGCACGTGCAGCAAGCCCGTGTCGCCGACCTGACCGCCCATTTCAGCATAACAAGGCGTTTGATCAAGAACGATATTGAATTTAGACGGCGTGCCAGAGTCACGAAAGACGTCCGTCACCGGATGTCCCTTGTGCGTTCTAGTTTCAGCGGATCCGATTGTCTCGACGACAGCTTCGGCCTCTAGAAAATCATATCCGAGAAAACGCGTCGACCTCTGCGCGGACAAATTCCCGTGCATCGCCAGGCTCCCTTCCAACTCAATCACTTGTTTTTTCTGGGAGGCACGAGCGCGGGAACGCTGCTGCTCCATCAGCCGCTCAAATTCCGAGACATCAACCGACATCCGAAGTTCACGCGCCTTAACTTCCGACAGATCCAAGGGGAATCCGTAGGTGTCGTAGAGCTTGAATGCGACTGCGCCGGGAATGGTTTTGAGTGTGTGTATCTCGGTCTCGGATAATTCACGATCACTCTTAACCCGTAACCACACATTCGACCCACCCAGCGGATTATCTGGAAAATCTACCTGCGGGCGAAGGTGAGTCACCAATTTCGGCAGCGAATTAATTTGGGTGCCTAGCGCCTTGATAATTGCCGAATTGAGTTGATGAAGATTTGTAAGCTCGAGAAAGTCCCTGACCGACAATGGTGTCTGCGATGCGAATGCCTTTAAGATGTTGGAAGCCGCGTGTCTAACCACATCTTCCCATTCGAGAAATCCGCGCTCCATCGTCTTGTTGAACAAGTCTTCTTCGTTCTTGATGGTGCGTTGAATAACCGCAGCCCGTTCTGCAAGTTCGGGGAATACTGGTGACATGGTTTCGACAGCAGTACTTACCAGTTTGAATAGGAATTGGACCGGTATATCCAAGTCGCACCCGTAGCTAACAGCGCGGCGCAGAATTCGCCTTAACACATAACCACGACCCTCATTCGAGGGAATGATTCCGTCGGCGATCGCAAACGTAAGCGCGCGGATATGATCGGCAATAACACGGAAGGCAACGTCGATCTTTTCCTGCTCGGTTTCCGTCGTGCCCGCATGCTTTGGCAATGTTGCACCGTACTTTCTCCGGCTGAGTTTTTCGAGCTCGTCAAAGATCGGGCGAAAGATGTCGGTTTCGTAATTTGAGATCGACTTGGAAAAATCCGACAGATTCTTCGTTCCCTGAATGATTGCCGTCACTCGTTCGAAGCCCATCCCAGTATCAACGTGACGCTGGGGCAGCGGCGTGAAGGTGCCATCCGGATTTGCGTTGAACTGGATGAAAACGAGATTCCAAATCTCGATGCAACGCGGGTCTTCCTTGTTCACCAGCGCGCCACGGGTATCACCATCAGGCGTGAGATCTACATGTACCTCCGAGCACGGCCCGCACGGGCCGGTATCGCCCATCATCCAGAAATTGTCGGCCTTGCCACTGCCGAGAACGTGAATAGCCGGATCGAGGTCGGCTTCGCGAAACACATTCGCCCAATGATCGTATGCTTCCTGATCGAACTCGCTCGGTTCGCCGGGGCCGGGTTTGTAAACGGTCGCGTAAAGCCGTTGCGCCGGAAAATTCCACCGCTCAACCAGTAATTCCCACGCCCATTCGATTGCTTCTTTTTTGAAATAATCGCCAAAGCTCCAGTTGCCGAGCATCTCGAAAAATGTGTGGTGATAAGTGTCGAGTCCGACGTCCTCGAGATCGTTATGTATGGCGGCTTTTGTTGTCCGAGAAAGATCGGGACGAACTGATTCATGCCCGCGTTGGTGAAAAGGAGATTGGGCGCGTCCGGCAGCAAGGATGACGACGGCACGATGGTGTGCTCCTTCTCGCGAAAGAAATCGAGAAATGATTCTCTGATCTGCGCCGAAGTCATCATTTTTTAACCACCAATAAACACGAATAGACACGAGTTCAGGAAACCTGAAACCTGAACTCTGGATTGGTGTCCATTCGTGTTAATTCGTGGTTAACGCTTGGCTGGGTAGCTTTCCAAATGGAAATATGTGCCCACAAACAGTGAGAGTTTCGCATTGATTCGGGCTGGCGAGGACGCTGTCCCAGGCGTTATCATGCCGCAGCTTACCAGCATGACCCGCCACGCGATCTTCATATTGTCCATCTTCCTCTGCCAATCGCTCCAGGCCGCGTTGCCCGAGTGCAGTGTTAGTCCTTCGCACCAATTCATTATTTACGGCGGCGATGCGACGTTGCGTGGCGCGGTCTCCAAGCTTGCGGAGCAGACGAAAGCCAATTTGCTCGCACTGTTGCGACAACGCGACCGGTGGAAGACCGCGATTGTAATCAATTTGCAACCGGAGCAGGCGAATCTGCCTGAGATTCCACCGGCCGAATTGCGACTTAGCCAGACCGGTTCTGGCATGAAACTGCAACTGGACTTGACCATCGCTCAAAATCTCGACGCTTCATTGATGGAGCGCGAATTGCTCCGCGCGATTCTATTGGAGATGGTTTATCGAAAGGAATCGGACATTGCTCCGGGCGTTGCATTTGTCGAACCACCGGACTGGTTGCTTGATGGTGTGCTTGCGCTTACCCCCGGACGCGATCGCGCGGCGCTTGTGGAAGCGCTTTCCGTGTCGCAAAAGAAAATGTCGTTGGAAGAATTCCTTCGGCAACGCCCCGAGCTTCTCGATTCTCCTGGTCGTACGCTTTATCGCGCCTGTTCCTTCGCCCTGGTGCAATTGCTGACCGATGAAATCGAGGGGCGCGCTCGCCTTGTGCGGTACATCGACAGCCTGCCGAACGCGTCAAACGATCCGGTCGCTGATTTGAAAGCGCAATTCCCACTGCTGGCAGGCAACGCAGAAAAAACCTGGCAGTCAGCCTTAACGCAAACAAGTAGCGCGCAAAATTATCAGTTGCTCACTTTTATCGAAAGCGAGCGACAGCTGGATGAGTTGTTGCGCGTTAAAATTCCGAACACCGAAAAGTTCCTTGGTCTGGGCGCGCTCGCAGGGCGAAAGGCGTCGGCGCCAGAACAAATTGCGCTTAATCAACTGGCCCGGGCTTTGCTTTTGTTTATTAGTCAGGCAAATCCGGTTATGCGCCCGATAGCCCGCGAATACCAGCAGATAGCGGCGTTACTCGCGCGCGGTAAACGGAGAGGAATTGCCAAGCGTCTGACGCGCTTGCAAAACACTCGTGAACAGCTCACGGCTCGCATGAGCGACGTTGACGATTACATGAACTGGTTCGAGGCGACGCAACTGCCAGCTCGCAGCGGCGTGTTCGCCGATTATCTCAGAGCGGCGAGCCAGCCGCAACCGACCGGGCCACGGCGACGGGATCCAATCTCCGTTTATTTGGATACGCTGGAGGACCAATTCGGGGATTGAGAACAAAACCGGACAGGAAGAAACAAAAGCAACGAAGGTTTTCTGAAGGATGGATAAATTACAATCTTCATTTTCTTTGTTATCTTCTGTTCAAGATTTCTTCTGGGGCAGTTGCTCGACGCCGAGTTGCTGGGTATCATGGTGAGCGCGCCGAGGCGCGCGCTTTTTCTATTCATGCAAAAGATTGGATTTGCCGAAGCCCTTGATTCGATTGTGGCCAGCGACCCGCGCTACCAGCGGGACGCGTACGTTTTTCTGCGCGACGCGCTCGATTTCACGACAAAACAGCAGAAGAAAGTCAAGGGGGCCACAGTCCGGCATGTGACGGGACCCGAGTTGCTCGGAGGCGTGCGGCAGTACGCGCTCAAGGAGTTCGGACCGCTGGTCATGACGGTTTTCGACAATTGGGGAATTCGTTCCTGCGAAGACATTGGGAACATGGTTTTTAACCTGATCGGAGCCGGCATATTCGGAAAGACAGAGGAAGATTCGATTGAGGATTTCAAGGACGTCTATGATTTTGGGGAGGCTTTTGTGACGCCGTTCGCCCCTGAAAAACCAACGGGCGCCAAATCGCCACCTGAGAGCCAGCCCCTGATCCGAAAATGACGAATGACAAAGTCTTATCGTCATTCGGATTTCCTCATTCGTCATTGGTCATTCGTCGCGCTGGCGGTCGCAATCATGCTTAGTTCTGCCAATTTAAAAGCCGCACCGGTTGACGATTCATCCGTGATCACTTTTCCGCCGAGCTCGGCGCAAAAATGGATTTTGCCAAATGGGCTGACGATCATCGTGCAGGAAGATCACAGCGCGCCGGTGGCGAGCGTGCAGGCGTGGTGCGCCACCGGGAGCATCGACGAAGACGCGCATTTGGGCGCAGGCTTGTCCCACATTCTCGAGCATATGCTCTTTAAGGGGACGAAGACACGATCGACCAACCAGATCGCGCAGAAAATCCAGGATGTGGGCGGTTACATCAATGCCTACACCTCTTTCGATCGCACGGTTTTTTGGATCGACGTGCCGAAAGACGGCGTGCCTACCGCGCTCGACGTTCTGGCCGATGCAACGATGAATTCGACTCTGCCTCCGGAAGAATATCAGAAAGAGCAGGAAGTCATCCGGCGCGAGTTCGCCATGGGCATGGATGATCCCGATCGCGTGGCCGGGCTGCTTCTTTTTGCGACGGCCTATCAGCGGCATCCGTATCGCTTCCCGGTGATCGGCGAGATCGAGATCTACAATCAGCTCACACAAGAGCAGGTGATGCAATATTACAAAACACGCTACGTCCCAAACAATCTGACATTTATTGTAGTCGGAGATGTCGATGCACAGAGAGTGCGGGAACAGCTCGTCGAACTTTTCAAGCCGTATCCCGAGAAATCACTCAAGCCGGTATTCATCCCCGCGGAAGCGCCGCAACTCGGCCGCCGCGAAGTGCACCAGGAATTTCGCACCGAGCTGACACATCTCTCGCTCGCATGGCACATTCCGGAGGTCACGAATCCGGATGTTCCCGCGCTCGATCTTCTCTCGACCATTCTCGGCGACGGACGCAGCTCGCGTCTCTATCGGCGGGTCCGTGAAGAGGCCGGTCTGGCATTCCAGATTGCGGCGTTTTCGTACACGCCAGGCGATCCAGGTTTGTTTGGCATTGATGCCACGCTTGATCCAAAAAAACGCCAGGCAGCCGAGCAATTGGTCCTTCGCATCATTGACGAGGTGAAACAAACCGGCGTTACGGCCGAGGAATTGGCGAAAGCCAAAAAGATATCGCTCAGCCATCATCTGGACGCGCTCACGACGATGCGCGGCCAGGCTTCGGACACCGGCTCCAACTGGCTGCTGACTCGCAACCTCAATTTCAGCCGCGATTATCTCGATGCCGTCCAGAAGGTGACGCTCGACGACATTAAGCGCGTCGCCGCAACTTACCTGACCGAAAGCAATCTGACAGTCGTGTCGCTGAATCCGAAAGGTTCGCTCGCCGGCAAAGCTGAAGAGACCAAAGCGGCCGCCGCGGGTGAAATTCAAAAAATCGAGCTCTCGAATGGACTGCGGATTCTGGTCCGCGAAGATCCTCGTTTGCCACTGGTCGCGATGGGCGCCGTTTTTCGCAGCGGCCTTCTCGCCGAGACTGCGCAAACCAACGGGGTCACGCGTTTGATGGCGAAGGTGCTGCTGAAAGGAACGAAAACGCGCACCGCCGAGCAAATTGCAAATGAGATCGAAGCGGTCGGCGGCTCGATTTCCAGCGACACTGGCAACAATAGCTTGAGTGTTTCGGTCGATGTAACTAAGCCCGACTTGAAACTGGGCGTGGCCTTGCTCTCGGACGTATTGCTCGACGCGACCATGCCGGAAAAAGCGATCGCGCGCGAAAAAGAAATCCAGATCGCCGCCATTCAACAGGAGGAAGAGCAGTTGACGGCAGTGGCGCGCAACATTTTGCGGCAGGCGCTTTTTACACAGCACCCTTACGCCCTGCGCACAAACGGTTCGGTCGAATCCGTGCAGCGGCTGACTCAGAAAGATCTGCTCGACTTTCGCGATCGTTACGTTGTTGCAAAGAACGGGGTCATTTTTGTCTTTGGCGATGTAAAGGCGACGGAGGTGAAGCAGCTTTTCGAGAAAGCGCTTGGCGAGATGAAAACTGGCGCGCTCGCCTTGACGGACGCGCGCCCAGCCGCGCCGCTGAATAAGACAGAGACGGTCGAAAGCCGGAAAGATAAAGCGCAAGGCGTGATCATGGTCGGATATCGCGGAGCGGATATTTTCAGTCCGGACCGATACGCTCTGGAATTAATCGACGAGGCGAGCAGCGATCTTGGCTCGCGCTTTTTTGTTCGCATTC
>WNFY01002950.1_pt1 | contig 31126 bp, 21 predicted proteins | sample 5400091 | NCBI WGS metagenome assembly WNFY01 (sample SAMN13153364, study PRJNA577476) | soil metagenome | isolation source: 60 cm soil or saprolite under grassland replicate 1 | place: USA:California | collected 2016-06-15 | reverse complement strand
ATCTTCCAACCAGCGCCCGGGCTCATTTGAATCACGCCACTGCTCTGCAGGACGCTGGCCGAGTTGATGAAGCGGTCGAGGCCTTTTCCAATTCGCTGCGTCTAAATCCCGATTCCGCGAAGGCGCATGTCAGTCTCGCGACCATTCTGATTGGCAAAGGAGAACTGAACGAGGCGCATGCCCATTATGAACAAGCGTTGCGGATGGACCCTAACAACGCTGAGTATCACTCCGGTTATGCTTATCTTCTGGAGCAATTGGGCCAGGACGACCAGGCGGCGACCGAGTGCGAAGCCGCAGTCCGTCTGGCGCCAAAGTCCGCGCTGGCTCATCATAGCTATGGCGCTTTTCTGGAAAAACACGGCAAATTGGACGAGGCCACTGCGCAGTATCGAGAGGCGGTTCGTGTTGATCCCAGTTTAGTCGATGCGCAAATAGATCTCGGCACTGCGCTTTTGGAAAAGGGCGACTTCGCAGGAGCAAAGGAGCATCTTCAAACGGCCTCCAAGCTCGATCCAAAGCTAGCCCAGCCGCATAATTATCTCGGTAAAATTTTCATGCGCGAAGGCAACACTGCCAGCGCGATCGCGCAATTTGAAGAAGCGTTGCGTTTGCATCCGGACTTTCCGGAGGCCGAGGAAAACCTGCGTATGGCGAAGACAAGTGACGGGGGATCTCTAACGCTATCGCCCAGGTAGAATTTTTCGGCCGAATACTCAAGGCGCTTAGAACGGCGAACAATCACCGTGGCGGCCGTGATAAATAATCATCGAATCGACCGTCTTGAATCTGTGAGAGAAGCTGACGGAACGGTTCCGGCTGATCATGCATCCGCGCGCGACTTCAACGTCATCGTTGGGACGTGCCAGGGAATCAAAGATCTTCTGATACGCAGCACGATCACAGCGGCGCAGACCAACCAGAATGTAGAGCTCGCCGGCCGGCGTCGCGTGAGCGAGCGCAGCTTGTAGCTGATGGGAAGCATCGGGCCGTTCTAAAACGGCGCGCAAATTCCGTTCACCTTCGGACATGAGCCCGGCAACGCCAATGCCTCCAAATGCGAAAGATTTTGCCGCGGCAAGGTCGCGCGCCGCTGAAATCTCGGGCGTAGCTGCCAGTGAAACGCCGGACTGCGACAACATGATTCCGACGATGAGCGTAAGAGTAAGTGTTTTCACAATGCTGGCGGCCTAACGACCCAAGCTCAGCGACCCGGCCCACGGGAGGCGTGGATTGCAACCAGAGCGCGACGGCCAGGTCCTCTGCAGCGCATGGTTAGGCCGTTGGTCAACGTGAACTCTCATGTGCTGCTCGTATCTGTGACTCTGTATCCGCGATGGACTCGCGAATGCGCCGCAAGAACTCCTCTCTGGACAGTTGAATCGGTGCTGGTGCATCGCTCTTGAAATCGGTGACCCCAAAAAAGTAGTCGCCGGAATCACTCGGCCAAAAGCTCCAACCCTCGCGACTCGACCAACCGGCAACGATCTCGATGAACTCGCCGTCAGGTCTGCACTGAAAACAGCCCGTGTATTCGTCGGAGAAATCGAACGGGAGATAAGCTGGTCGTATCAGTGTTGCCTGCTGTAGTGCCTCCATCCATCGCTCCAAAAGGCGGATGAGCACCCGCCGAACCTTATCGGAAGACTTATCGCCGGCGAGCATCGCACCGTCGAGCGCAAGGTAGTAGCTGTCTGTCGTGCGCGAATAACCCTCAATCCACACGTGTAGGTCATCGTGTGCTCTGTCATTGTCACGAAACTGGATGAGCAATGAGTCCATGCGTGCGGAACGGTCTAACGAGAATTAGACGAACATTCGCGTTTAAAAGCGAACATTTTCTCGCTGAAGGATTCGATTACGATTACGAGCACCAACCTTCGCCACGGCTACGGCTTGGCAGGTGAGACGCAAACGCTCAACTCCGATAAATCGCGAGCAGGCGCCCAACGCCGAACGTCCAGCGCTCGGAGTTAAATCAGAACGTCCGGATATAAGCTTTCTCGCGGAGGCTGGCGATCCAGCGTTCCTGAATTTGCTGCGCTTCGTCCTGGATCAGTTTCTTCTCGATATCGGCGCGCGCTTCAGCGAGTGATCTCGTGGTGCCGCCGCGTTTGTCCTCGACTTTGAGGATATAGTAATTGCCGGCGTAATCGATGATATTGCTGATTCTACCGACCGGCATGTTGAAGGCGAATTTTTCCAGCGGCGCGGCAAGAGTATTGCGTCCAATCCAGCCCCAGTCGCCGCCGTTGTCTTTGGTGCTGTCCTCAGAATAAATCTGCGCTGTTTGTTCGAATTCGCCGCCGCTGGCGAGTTTGCCGAGCACTTCTTCAGCCAGCGACTTTTGCGCCTGGGCGTTCCCGGTGTCCTTTTGGCCGGAAATCATGATCATTCGCAACTTGATCTCTTCCTTGGTCGTAAATAGTTCGCGATGTTTCCTGTAGAAATCTTCAATTTTGGTAGGCGAAATAATGTAGTTGGTCTTGACGTTGTGACTGCGCATCGCCTGGACGATTATTCGCTCCATTTCCTTTTCCTTGAACTCGCCCAGCGAGTAATTCTGCGCCTCAAGCGTCTTGACAAACGTATTGCGGTCGCCGCCAAAGCTCTCCCGGATAATATCGTGCACGCGCTGGTCCACAACGTGATCCGGGATTTGATAGCTTTCCTTTTTGAACGCCTGGATGATAAGCCGTCGGTCAATCAAATCCTTTAGGGCGAGCTGCCGGACTTCTTTCAGTTTGTTTTCCAGGTCCTGACCGGTCAATTGCGAGCGCAACAGTTTTTCGCGCGGCGCGGACAACGCCCGCACCTGAGAGTATGTGATGACGTCGCCATTCACAATTGCAGCCATGCCGTCGACTACCTGCGGCTCCTGGGCGAACGCATCGCAACAAATGGGTAATAGAACAAGCGCACAGACCGCCACCAAAATGGCGGTAAATGGACGCACAAAGTTTCTCATAATTTCTTTATCAGTTCCAGAATCTCCCCGAGATGCTGCTCGATTTTGGCTTCAACTAAACGAGGGAATTTGCCCGCGACAAGTATAAAATCTCCGCGCCGCGTCAACATCAATTTGCGTTCGCGCACCTCGACGCGGGTTATCCCTGATTTTGCAGCAGCGAGCTTGATTTCGATGAGGCCAAACAAATTGTCAACCGGTGGCGGGAACGGCCCAAAGCGGTCGCGCCAGTCGCGCAGCAGACGGTCTAATTGCTCGTGCGTGGTAACTTCTGCGACGTCCCGATATGCCCGGATGCGCAAGCTGGGATCGCTGACGTAGGCGATTGGAATGAAGGCTGGAATTTTCTCAGGCGAGGCCGCTTCGCCACGCGCCCCGACGGACGGCAAACCTCTGCTCCTTGGTATCGGCGGTGCAACGAATTCCGCTTCATTTGTGGCCACGAAATCGAGGTTCAAGTCGACATCGAGCCGAAACCGCGGCTTCTTGCCCTTGATCTGGGCTACTGCCTGCTTGAGCAACTGACAATACAAATCGAAACCGACTGCCATGATGTGGCCGCTTTGAGCTGTGCCCAGCATGCTGCCCGCGCCGCGAATCTCCAGGTCGCGCATGGCAATACGAAAACCTGCACCGAGCGAACTATACTGTTTGATTGCGCTGATCCGTTTGCGCGCTGCACCGACTGTCATCATTTCGCGCGGAAGCAACAGATAAGCGTATGCCTTGTGCTCCGCCCGGCCGACGCGCCCGCGCAATTGATACAAATCGGCGAGACCAAATTGGTCCGCCCGGTCGATAATGATGGTGTTTGCGTTCGGTATATCGAGACCGCTTTCAATGATTGTGGTGCAAACGAGCACGTCGATTTTCCCGGCAATGAATCGCGCCATAACGCCTTCCAGCTCGTCGGCATCCATCTGGCCATGCCCGATCTCGACTCTCGCTTGTGGACAAAGATCGACGACCCGATCCCGCACCCGCTCAATACTTGCTACCCGATTGTGCAGGAAGAATACCTGACCCTGCCGTTCGAGCTCGCGATCAATCGCCGCGCGAATCAGCCGCTCATCGTAAGCCGACACCACTGTTTCTACCGGCAGGCGGTTGAGCGGCGGAGTCTCGATCGTGGACATATCTTTTACGCCAACAAGTGAAAGATAAAGCGTGCGTGGAATCGGAGTGGCCGACAGCGTCAACACATCGACCAGCTTGAAGAGCTCTTTGAATTTCTCCTTGTGCAGTACTCCGAAGCGCTGCTCCTCATCAATCACCACCATGCCGAGGTCTTTAAATACAACGTCGCCGGAGATGAGCCGATGAGTGCCAATGACGATGTCGACACCGCCCTCGCGCAGCAGCCGCAACACTTTTTTCTGCTCCGATTGCGAACGGAAACGGCTGAGCATTTCGATGCGCACCGGGTAATCGAGCATGCGTTGCCTGAACACCTCGAAATGCTGTTGAGCTAGAACCGTAGTTGGAGCCAGCACGGCCACTTGTTTGCCGTCCATGACTGCTTTAAACGCGGCGCGCACCGCCACTTCGGTTTTGCCAAAACCGACGTCGCCACAGATCAACCGGTCCATCGGTCGAGGACGTTCCATATCGATCTTCGTATCAATGATTGCCCTCATTTGGTCCGGCGTTTCACGGAATGGGAATGAATGTTCGAATTCTGTCTGCCATTTTGTGTCCGGGGCGAATGCGTAGCCGGGATGCAATTGGCGCTCGGCTTGGACCGCAAGCATTTTCCCGGCGTAATCAAATATGGAAGCGGCCGCCTTTATTTTGGCGCGTGCCCATCTTCCGTCGCCGAGTGAGCTGAGTGGCGGCGATTTTTTCCCTGCGCCAACATATCGGGAAACGAGATACGCCTGCTCGAGTGGAACATAGAGCTTCGCTTCATCTGCAAACTCAAGCGCAAGAACTTCCTGAGTTCCGTCTGCACTGGCAGCCGTGTCGGCTGCACGGTTCGATGAAGCAGGCGACACGCCTGCCGCTACAGTACTCGGAGATTTTGAGAGCTGGATCAATCCAAGAAATCGCCCGATGCCGTGCTCGAGGTGCACGACGAGGTCGCCCTCGTTGAGCTCACTGAAATCAATCTGCGCGCGATTGCGGTCCGCACGACGCAAACGCCTGCGCGGATGGGCCGCGAATCGTCCAAATAATTCCGCGGCGGAGAGGACGACGAGATTGGCCTCGGGGAAACAAAATCCGCGAGCAAGAGTGCCTTCGACAAAATCGACTCCTTCAATGGCGCCGGCCATGATCTCGCGAAATCGCTCGATCTCGCCCTCAGTCTGAAAATAAATGATGATTTTCGCGTTATTGGCGCGCCATTCTTTTAAACGCTCGACAAACTGCGCGCGTTTCGCCTCGGCCAGCACCAGATCGCCGACCGCAAACTCGCCGATCTCGCAATCCTGGAATGCACCGCTGAAATCTTCCGGACCAGTCTCAATCCAGCCTTCGCTGATCTGAATGTGTGGATGGGCGAGCTCCTGCGAGCCCGGCGTCGCACAAGCTCCGCCCTCCATCTCCGGTTCGAGATCAATTATCAGATCATTTGGAGCGACGTAATCGCGAACTCGACCGCTTTGATCGTCGACTAACAAAGATCGATCTCCCGATCGGCCCGACGGCGGACTGGAGACCGCCGCTCCTGCTCCGAGCAAAATATCAACCGAACCCAAATCGCGCACCGAGGTTTGAGTATCAATGTCGAACTCGCGCAGTGATTCGATCTGATCGCCGAAAAATTCCAGCCGCAACGGCAATGGCGCTTGCCACGAATAAAGATCGACAATGCCGCCGCGGACGGCGAACTGTCCCCGGGTGGTGACTTGGGCGACGCGCTCATAACCGCCGGCGACAAGTCGCTTGAGAAGGTCTTCCATCTGCGCGGTGGCTCCGCGCCGCAGCTGAGTGAGAGCAGAGTGGAGCGTGTCGCGCCCTGGTGCGGCTTGCTCGAGACTTGCTCGCGTTGCGACTATGACGCGCGGACCGGTTCTGCGTCCGATTTGCATTAGGATTCCCAGCCGTTCCGCTACGATTTCCGGATCCGGCAAAACATTTTCCGCTGCCGCAAACTCAGCTTCCGGAAGGAACAACGCATCCGACCGCCAGTTAAGCAGGCTTTCATAGAACAATTCTTGAGAATGAACGCTGGGACAGAAGATCCAAATCGTGGAATCGGCGGTGTGGCGATCATCAGCTGGAAGCCGATGCCACGTGTACGCGAGTATGGCGGACAGAAATGGCTGAGCCGGCTGGATGACGTGTGAGAACTGCACCGGCCACTGAGCATCTTGTATCGCGTGAAGTTTGCGCGCGATGGGTTTGCTCGCCGCGACACGTTCCAGAAGCTCTCTGCCGCTTGGTTTTTCCACCGCAGAGTTTACGCCAAATTCCGCGAGAGTTGTAGCTGCGTCTCTCTCAGACGCGAGTCGGATACCAACCAGCTTCTCACTTTCGCCGCGACTCCGCATTTTTAGCGTCAAAGGCGCCATTCTCATGCTAGCCTGGGGCATCGCCCAGGAATTCAAATGGTCGCATAAACAAGCGCTGAAGGCGCGTTTCAATCGAGCGACTGGATCGAACTAGCAGTTTCAAAAAGAATTGAATCGCGCTTTCAGCGCTGGTACTTGCGGATCGCTGCATCCTGGGGCGCTGCCCCAGGCTCATCATGACTGCCGCGCCTTTGGCGCTCAAAAATGTATCGGCTATAACGCGCGGCCGATGGCCGTGGCAACCGCGCGGAGACGCGGAACGAGCTCGGCGAAAATCTCCGGCGTGAGCGCCTGGTTTCCGTCGCTCTTGGCCATCTCGGGAGAGTTATGAACTTCGATCATCAGCGCGTCCGCGCCGGCTGCGACGGCGGCCAGACACATCTGCGGAACAAATTCGCGCAGACCCAGGGCGTGTGCCGGATCGACGATGACCGGTAGATGCGTTTTAGACTTCAAGATTGGAACAGCGCTCAAATCGAGTGTGTAGCGGGCTGCCGTCTCAAACGTTCGAATGCCGCGCTCGCAGAGGATTACGTTTGGATTGCCCTCGTTTAGGATGTATTCCGCGCTCATCATCAAATCGTAAATCGTCGCGCTGAATCCGCGCTTGAGGAGCACGGGAAGTCTGCTGCGGCCTACTTCTTTTAATAGGGAGAAGTTGTGCATGTTGCGGGTCCCAACCTGAAGACAGTCGGCGTACTTCTCGATCATCGAGAGATCGCGCGGATCCATGACTTCGGTGACCACCGGCAGACCTGTTTTCGCGCGCGCTTCCGCGAGGAAACGAAGCCCTTCTTCACGCAACCCCTGAAAACTATATGGCGAAGTGCGCGGCTTAAACGCGCCACCGCGCAGAATTTTCGCGCCTGATTCTTTCACAATCGCTGCGATCGCCTGAATCTGCTCCGGGCTTTCGACCGAACACGGCCCGCAAATGAGAACAACGTTCTCATGTTCACCCAGACGTACGTCGCCTACTACGACCGAGGAGGCGCCGCGAGAGTCGCGCCCTGCAAGTTTGTAAGGCTTCAACACGGGGATGATCGCTTCCACGCCCGCCATCGCGGCAAGCGGCTTCTCGCGAAGCAGGGCCTCAGGTCCGATTACGCCAATGATCACGCGCGACGCGCCTCGGCTGATTTGTGCCTCCAGCCCGAACTCGCGTACACGCGTGATGATCCGCTGGATCTGCTCCTCGGTGGCGTTTGGTTGTGTAATGACGATCATATTCCTGGCAGCGGAATAATCAGAATGCCGATACCCGGAATTTTCTGCAAGCCCAGATACTGCCTCCCCAAAAGATCCTAATCCGTGATCGTGACCGGTGTTCCGACTGAGACTGATTTGAAGAAATTTTCGGCCATGAATTCCGGCATACGGATACAGCCGTGTGAAGCCGGATAGCCTGGCAAGTAACCTGCGTGCATGCCCGTTCCTGACACGATCCGCATGAAGTACGGCATGGGCGTGCCCCGAAAGTGAGCGCCTGGCGGTTTTGGATCCTTATTAATATCGACATTGGGAACCACCACGGTTCCCGCTGAATCGACGTAGTCACCGAATAAACTGGAGACGTGGTCTTTGTCTTTTTGAATGATCTTGTAATGACCCAATGGAGTGTTGAGTCCTTCGCGGCCGGTTGACAGCTGCGAAACGCCAACCAGCACGCCACCTTTGTAAAAATATGCGCGCTGTTCTCCGAGACTGATTTTGACCGAGGGGCTTCCGCCTGCGTTGTCTCCATCCCAATAGGAGACGGTGTCGTGTGGGGGGCCACCCTCCGCGTTGCCGTAAACACCGCCTAGATACTGCGTCCGCGCAGAAAAGCGCGGATCCTCGCCACAACCGGTCACGAGGAAAAGCAGACCAATTGAGAGAGCTGGCAGCGAAATACGAAAGAGAGTACGAGACATAAGGTTTTCGATGGCGTTCTTAATGCGCAACCTGCGCAAAAAGTCAAGCGAGCGCGGAGTTGCCCAATCGGCTGCGTGCGCTCCCATCGCGGATTTTTTCTTAGGCGCGGCGGCGGTAATTCAGCCATCTTGGCTGATTCGTCCAGCAGGCTTCCAGCCTGCCGGGAGATCGACAAGCAAGATGCATGTCGGACGAAACAGGCTGGAAGCCTGTGTTACCTGCACCATTGATCGACCCAATCGTTCACGGTCTTGTACCACAGCTGGCTGTTCTGCGGCTTAAGCACCCAATGACCTTCGTCCGGGAAATATAACATCTTCGACGGCACCTTTAGCACTTGCAGAGTAGTGAAAAGATCGAACCCTTGAGACACATCGAGCCGATAATCGTTCTGGCCGTGCACGACCAGCGTCGGCGTTTTGAAATTCGCGGCGTACTCGTGTGGCGACCATTTTCGGTAAACATCTCGTTTCTTCCACGGTGGACCGCCAAATTCCCAGTTTGCAAACCAAAGCTCCTCTGTGGTGCCGTAGGCCGACTCCGCGTTAAACATGCCGTCGTGCGACACGATGCATTTGAAACGGTTGGTGTGGCCTAATAACCAATTTGCCATATAACCGCCGTAGCTCGCGCCCAGCGCCGCCTCGCGATTCTTGTCGATGAATGGATAGGTTTTCTCCACGTAATCGAGCCCCTTCATCAGATCGACATACGGTTTGCCGCCCCAATCGCCACTGATCGAGTCCGTAAACTTCTGTCCGTAACCGGTCGAGCCGTGGAAGTTGATCATCACCACCACGTAATTTCCGGTCGCGGCGAACAACTCCGCGTTCCAGCGATACGTCCATGAATTTCCCCAAGCACCTTGCGGCCCGCCGTGAATCAAAAATTTTAACGGATATTTCTTGTTCGGATCAAACCCTGGCGGCTTGACCATGAAACCCTGGACGTCGTCGTTGCTTGCGCCTTTAAACGCGAACGATTCCAGCGGCTGCATGTTGATCTGCGACAACAGCGCGTCATTCATATGAGTGAGCGTCGTCGCATTTACGACGTCCTGCCCGTGACCTGAAGCATTCTCAACATCCGAAATTTCAATCCGCGCGATCTCCGTCGGCGCGGCAACCGACATTCGTCCGAAGAGCAACGAGTTTCCGTCCGCGGAAAAGATCAGGTCGTCGGCATGTAAATTAATCGCCTGCATCGGCTGCTCGCCATGCGCGACGTTGTAAATCGGCGATTCGCCGGCGTTTTCCGCGGTGAAGTATATGGAGCTTGAATCACGCGCCCACGTGAAGCTCCCGACCGATCGATCGAACTTCTCCGTCAGATTAACTGTCTTTCCTGATTGTCGATCTTGCACGAGGAGCCGCCATCTATCGGCTTCGAAACCGGCGCGCGCTTGCGAGCGCCAGGAAATGTATTTTCCGTCCGGCGAATAGAGCGGCGTAGTGTCGGCGCCTGGACTGGTGGAAATTTTCCTGGGCGCGCCGCCTGCAATCGGCACGACAAAGATTTCGCTGTTCGTGCTGGTCGCTTCGACCTCGTCGATGTTGCTCGTGTACACGACCTCCTGGCCGTCCGGCGAAATCGCATACATGTCCTGCCCGCCTAATGAGAACGGCGGCACATCGTGATCGCCGGGTGTTAGATCCCGTGGCACAGGCATCTTGCCTGTGGGGACACCGGGCGTCCCGCCTGGTGTTTGCGATTCGGCAGGCGAGACGCCCGCCTGCCCCACAGACAAGATGTCTGTGCTACGATCTGCACCCGCATCCGCGCTGACTACAAACAAATGGCTGCGCTTGAATTCGGTGAACGCGTTCCAATGCCGATAGAACAAGCGAGAAAAGATTTTCGCTTTTACTTTGCTTTTTTTAAGCTCTTCGTCGCGCTGTTTGTTACACGCGTCGTCTTTGCAATCTGGATAGACAGCCGACACAAAGACGATGTTCTTTCCGTCCGGCGACCAAATCGCGCCATCGGCGCCGGTCGAAACGTTCGTAAGCTGATGCGGTTTGCCGACCAGTGCGCCTGCGTTCGGATCGAAATCGCACATCCAGATTTGGGTCGGATCGGTCGCTTTCGAGGTCCAGATCAAGCGTTTGCCATCTGGCGAAAATCGCGGCCGCTCCTCATGATTCGGCGTTGGATTCAACCGTCGCGATTCGCCGCCGCTGGCCGGCACGATCCATAAATGCGAAGTCTTCGCGTTCGCAGCAAGATCGACATCTTCGCAATCGAACACGACCCATTTCCCATCCGGCGACGGCACCGGCGCGCCGACGCGTTTGAGTTTCATCATGTCTTCGAACGTGAATGGATGTTTTTGCGGAGCGGTCTGAGCGAACATTGAGCCCGCTAAGAGAAGGAAAACGCCAATAAATATTTTCATGATTTGAGCGTTTCCTATCTTGTCATGTCGAGCGGAGTCGAGACATCTCTAAAATCTTTCAGAAATAATCAGAGATTCCTCCACTTCGGTGGGAATGACACTAAACTGCAGCTATGGCTCAAATAACCATCGAAACAATCAAGAATGGTCCTTATATCGTGACCGGCGAAGTCGAGTTGATCGACGCAAACGGAAACAAATATCCGGTAGAAAAAAGGATGGCCCTTTGTCGGTGCGGCGCATCGACTGAGAAACCGTTTTGCGACGGCACGCACTCAAAGATCGGCTTCCAAGCCGCCGAGAAAGCGGTTCCGGAATCGAAAGAATAGCCTTTGTCATTCCGAGCGAAGTCGAGGAATCTCTCGAATGAAAGTTAGAATTGCGCTCGTACTCGCGTTCACATTCTTCAGCGCGACGCTTCGCGCTGAAAAAATTTCGCTCGTTGGCGGAACAGTGATCAACCCGGCTGACGGCAAAGTGTTGCCGAATGCGACAGTGGTAATTGACGGCGACAAGATCGAACGCGTTGCGATCGGCAAGCAAGACGCGGCGTCGCTCGGGAAACAGATCGATTGCTCCGGAAAGTTCATTCTGCCGGGCTACATCGACACTCACATTCATTTCTTTCAATCTGGCGATCTGTTCACGCGACCGGACGGCGCCGATCTGAATAGCGTTCGCACCTACAAGGACGAAGTCGCGTGGGTGAAGAGTCACTTGAACGATGTTTTCGCGCGGTATCTGCGCTGCGGCATTACCAGCGTGGTTGATGTTGGCGGACCATTTTGGAATTTCGAGGTCCGGAAAACGGCGAATGCAACTGCCAAAGCACCGCGAGTCGCAGTCGCGGGGCCATTAATCTCCAGCGTCTCACGCGAAAAACTCGATCTTGGCGATCCGCCGATCGTCAAAATCGATACGCCGGATCAAGCGCGGCAGTTCGTGCGTAAACTGGCCGAACAAAAACCCGACCTGGTCAAGATCTGGTACATCGTCGACAAGGACCACCCGGTCGAAAGTTTCCGGCCAATCGTGCGCGCGACGATTGAAGAAAGTCATGCGCACAAGATTCGTGTCGCAGTGCACGCCACGGAATTGGAAACGGCACGGGCAGCAGTGGAAGAAGGCGCGGATGTGCTCGTCCACAGTGTGACCGACAAGCCAGTCGATGACGCGTTTGTAAAGCTGCTGAAAGATCGAAACACGATTTTGTGTCCGACCCTTGTTGTATTCGAGCGTTATGGCCGGACGTTTTCGCATCAGTTGAATCTCACGCCGGAGGAAAAAACGTGGGGCAATCCGGAAGTGATCGCGTCGCTCGATGTCACCAAAATTCCGCAGGATAAATTACCTGACCGAATCAAGACCGCGTTAGCTAAACCGGATGAAGCATTGGATCGCATCAAAAAAACCTACGATATCGCGCTACCGAATTTGAAAAGACTGCAAGATGCAGGCATCACGATTGCGGCGGGAACAGACGCAGGAAACATCGGCACGATTCATGGCCCTGCGCTTTTCCGTGAATTTCAGTTGATGAAAGAAGCCGGACTGACGCCGATGCAGATTCTTCAATGCACAACTGCAAACGCGGCGAAACTTTTCGGCGGCGACGTAGGCTCGCATATCGGCAAGATTAAAAACGGCTATTTCGCTGATCTTGTCATTCTCAATTCGAATCCGGTTAACGACATCGCGCACGCTTCCGATATCGACGCTGTTATCAAGAATGGCGTGGTTTATCCTGCCGATTCTATTTTGCGCTGAGCGTGGTTCGCATGGTTCTGTAGCGGGCCCACGTGTGCCCGAAAACAACCCGACTCTTGCAGCCAGCACGACTGCCTCTACAGTTATTATGTCGTGCCTTCACTAGTGCTGGCATCCTCTTCGCCCAGGCGCGCTGCATTGCTCTCGGAGGGTGGATTTCATTTTGAAATCGCCAAGCCATGCGTTGCAGAAAAGTTCGATGCTGCTCTCACATCGCGCGAACTAACGCTCTGGAACGCCATTCGAAAAGGAATGTCCATCGCGCAGGCACGGCCCGACGCTGTCGTCCTGGCGGCCGACACGCTGGTCGCACTGGAGAATCAAATTATCGGTAAACCGACGGACTTGAGTGAGGCTTCCCGGATGCTCCGGAGGCTAAGCGGACGAACTCACGAAGTTTGTTCTACTGTTGCAATTTACCAACAGACATCGGGAAAATCGGCGGTTTTTCACGATGTCTCGCGCGTTCGTTTTCGCCGGCTGAGTGAGGCAACCATCGAGAACTATCTGGCGAAAGTTCGGCCACTGGATAAAGCCGGCGCTTATGCCGCGCAGGGGAGCGGCGCCGAAATCATCGTAAAAATCGACGGCTCATTCACAAACGTCGTCGGTCTGCCGATGGAAAAAACCGTCGCGGAGCTGACCAAATTCGGAATACAGCCGAAATCTTAGATCAAGTGTTCGCGATTATCGGATCGGAGCCGGATCGTTTTGGTTTGTAAATTGTGCCTTGCTCGAATGAAACGCACAGTCTTGCTCTTGGCGCGCATGAGGATCGAATGCGTAACGGCTGTGACGCCGCCTTGAGCCCGCACGCCGCGCAGCAACGCGCTATCGCTGATCCCGGTCGCACAGAAGAGGATGTTTTGGCCGTTAGCCAGGTCGTCGGCTGAAAAGACGCGGTCCAGATCTTTCTTGTAACCGGCGTCGATCAAGTTCTTTCGTTCCTTTTCATCGCGCGGCCACATCTTGCATTGCATATCGCCACCGAGACACTTGATTCCGGCTGCCGCCAGCACCGCTTCGGGAGAACCGCCGATGCCCATGTAAAGATCGACATCGGATTCGGGCAGCGACGGCGCGATGGCGGCGGCGATGTCGCCGTCGCCGATCATGCGCAAGGACGCGCCTGCCCCACGAATTTGTTCGACGATTTCCTTATGCCGTGGTCTGTCGAGCATCATCACCGCCACGTCCTGGACGCGTTTGTCCACCGCGCGTGCAACGATTGCCAGCATCTCCGGGATCGGCATCTCCACCTGAAGCGAGTCGCCGCGCTTTTTCATGTAATCGATAACGCGCGGCCCGTAAGCCAGCTTCGACATGTAAAACGATGGCACATCGCGCAGCGCCACCTTTACTCCTTCCTCTGGACTGGCTGCTGCGATGCAACTGATCGAGTTCGGTGCACCTTTGGAAATGTTGGTTGTTCCGTCGATTGGATCGATGGCGATATCAAACTGTGGCGAACCGGGAATCCAGGTGCCGAGCTGTTCGCCTTTGAAAATACCAGGCGCTTCGTCCTTGATGCCTTCACCAATGACGACTTCGCCACAGATATTCATCAGGTCGAACATGCCGCGCATGGCGTCGCAGGCAGCCGCGTCGGCCGCTTCTTTGTCGCCGCGTCCGAGCCAGCGGAGTGAATTTAGTGCTGCGGCTTCCGTCGCGCGCACAAAATCCAACTCGATGAGGCGCTCGATGTCCTGGTAATCTTGTTTCGGCAGTCGCAGAGCCACGGGGCGTTAATTTTCACGCAGGTCACGCGCGATGACAAGAAATCAACGACGGATAGCTTTCCATCCTCCATCTTCGAGTCAACGGCTGCTGAAGGTTTTTCCCTTTTGGAGAACGTCCACCCTGGGGAGACCGTCTTCGAGAACGATTGGAATGAGGGAGGCAGACGAAGCTCGCGCGCTATCGTTCAAACCGATCTGAAGCAATGCGCCGCGATTCCACGACTCGACCGTGGATGCGCCGTCGAACACGAGATTGCCCAGCGAATACGCGATTGGGCAGCCATGATAGAAATCGAGCGCCTGAACACAATGGGGATGCGAGCCAACCACGAGATCGACTCCGCCATCAATCAGCCAGCGGGCGAGTTCACGTTGTTCATCAGTGACCTTTTCGCTGTTTTCATCTCCCCAATGAACCAGGCAAATGACAAAATTTGCGTGTGATCGCGCATTCGCAATTGCCGCGCTCAGGCCAGACCGATCCGATGCTGCGGCGATTTGCTGGCCTGCAGCAGGCCCAACATCAGTGATCGCCAGGAGAGCGATCCTTTTCCCATCGAGTATGGAGAAGAAACTCGCCGTGTAAGTATTGCCACCGGGTTTTCCGACTCCGATCGGCTCGATCTGTTCATGGACCAAATGCGCTGCGCAGTCCTCCAATGCCGCGGTCCCAAAATCCAGCGCATGATTATTCGCCAACCCCATTGCGCGAAATCCGGAGCGACGGAGCAATTGCGCGGAGTGCCCAGGGGCGCGGAACGCGTAGCGCTGCGCGGAATCGCCAAGATTCGAGATCGTGCATTCCAAATTTGCGGCGGCGAACGACGCGCTGTGTAGCAGTGGTACGATGCCAGCAAACGGGTCTATTCCATTTTCGATCTTCGCTGCGCAACTACGACCGAGCATTACGTCGCCACCAAAAACAAGTGTCGCGGCGGATTTTGGTGGTGGCACGCGAAACAAATCGAAACGATTTTTCCTGCGCTCTTTTAGGAGTTCTCCAAGCGTTAGAATTTCCGGGGCGCCCCCAAGCTGGTGGGCGACTAGGTCGTTTTCACCGAGAATACCGACGGGTTGCCGGTCCTCCATTACCGCTGCAACGTGCGTACCGAGATGCACGATTACGCCGCGCTGCAGATCCTCTGCGCTTATCCTTGCCGTGCCCGGTGTGGCCGATCGCGTCACAAGATCAAGATCCTCGCGCAGTCGTTTTGGGTCCGACCACGGCACGCGCTGGCCCTCGCGCCGCAACGCGTAAACAATGAAGTTCGCGCAATCAGTGCCAAGATTCGTTTCCGGCCCGGTATCTGAATCTTCTGACAATTCGCCACTGCCGAAAAGGTACGGAAGGCCAAACTGCTCAGTGATCGCGGAACGGAAACCGCTACCGATAAATCGTCGCAACTCCAGAACAGGGGTTTCGCGGATCTTCCCATCAAGTGACGCCGCATTCGCGACAAACCCAACCTGATCGGTCGACAAATCGGTCAGATTGCAACGCAAATATTTCGGAGTCAGCGCGAACCATTCGATCTTTTCCGGTTTGGTCGTCCAGGGCTCGGCTACCAGTTCGATCTCGGCCGGCTGGTCCGCGAGTATGCGCCAGACGTTGTCTGTGGAAGGCTGACGGTCTTTAACTTGAAGATGCAACTGCGGCGCTTCGTCATTCCAAGTGCCCAAAAGTTGCTCCCAACGGGTTGTGTCTTGTCCTACGAGAATACGTTGACGCTCGGACAAAATTCGCGCGCGGAGCTCCTGCGGCGCTTGCCCAAGATCGAATGCCGGTAGTTTCTCTCCTTTTACCATCAATTCCTTCGCGAGGTTTGAGTGATCGTTGGCAACCGTCAGAAACGGCTCGAACTCGACTTGTGCCGTCGGTACCGAGAGGGCTGCAGTCAACGCTAGTTTGAGCAGCCGATATGATTCGTCTTCGTCCTTCAAGTACGGACGAGAAATTGCAAACGTGATGGCGCGAACATTTGGCCGTTCGATCACGAAATTCCAGATGCGGGCAAAAGCTATTTCTTGTTCGGTGGCGGAGAGACCTGCGAAATAATCGAGATCAATTGCCACAACCAATGGCTGGTTTGGATTGAGATGCCTGCCGAGATTGTCGAAATCAGAAACGACATACGAGTCGCGCAATGATCCCGATTTCCGCGGCGCTGCTTCGAGATGCCCATCGAGTAACGCTGTTGCCTCTTGCTTGCGCTTGTCGACTTCGGATGTGGAAAGTTTCTCGGCGGGGACCCAGATTACTCTTGCAATCGGCGCCGGCATAAGTGGCTCAATCCAGTTGAAGCATTGGACAGTCCCGTCGCTGCGCCAGTGATCAAGCAACGCCTGTCGATCTTGCGAGGATGTTACATTTCGTAGCGCGTTGCGAATTCTATCGGAATCGAAAATGCCAGACGCATCACTGTGCGCATCGAAAAGGATGAGGGTGCACGGCTGATCGAGATCCAGATTTTGGGCCAGCCAATAAAAGGTGCCGGCGTGATTGTCCTCGATGTAAATGGGCAGAACCTTCGCTGTTGCGCTCGCCGCGGCGAGCAGTGTCGCCATGCAAAGCGCAGCCGCTCGCTGGTTCATCGGGCTGCTTGAATCTCAGGTTTCTTAGTGAGCGGCGCCCGCAACTCAACCAGCGAGATACACGTATCGCGAAATTGCGTGCCACGATACACGCCTTTGATCACGAGCTTAGCTTTGTTCACCGGCTTGGTGTAGTCCCGCACGCGGATGAGGTACGGACTTTCGAATCGCTCATCGGGAATGTTCTCCGTAAATGTGTGTTCGTCATTCAGTGTGATCTCGAGCTGCGCGATGCGGTTGTTTTTCAACCATGGTTCCTTGTCATCGTACTCGTAATAACCAGGCTGGAGCAGGATGCCATAGAGAGGAAGCGGACGTTTCACGTTGAGCGTTATGCTCTCGCCGATCCCATCGCCCTCGACTCCCTCGGCCCAAGGCGATTGAATCTCTCGGGTCGGATCGCCCTTTATGTTAACGACGTCGTAATTGTGTTTGCCCTGGGCTGCCAGCGTCGAGCTTGCCGTCGCATCGTAGTCGGTGTGATCGAGAAAGTATTGATGGTCCCTGAGAACATACGATGCGCGGCGGCTAAGGTCTTCTTCGGAATAGCCGGTCGGATACTTGTCGTATTTTGAATGCGCGACGATGCGGATATCATCCGCCAGCGTCGGTTTCAGGTTTTCAAACGTCCATTCGTAATGCGTGTCGTTGATTTTTTGGAAGCGCTCCTTTGGTTTTTCGATGGAGACGTCTTCGGGCTCAGGGTGCAAGATATTGATCTCGAGACCGATTCGTCGTTTTCGGCATACTTCGCGCGGTAACTAATCGTCACTTCGCGTGTTTGGTTTCGGTCGAAAGGGATAACCGATTTCTTCCATGACTTGATCGTAGAAACATTTTGCTGCCAGAACTGTCCGGACGTTGTCTCATCTGCTTCCCCTTTTGATCCCGATACGTTCGTCGACGGCAGTTTTTTCCCGTCGACGGTGACTTGATACTGGTCAACGTCGGCGCTCTTTGTGTCCGTATCAGCGTCCGGATTTTTCCCCCAGCGTTCGACAGGAAAAAAGAATTCCTGTTCCACTTTAGGTCCGGTGTTATGCATCCGGTAATGCACCTCCACCGATGCGTACTCCGGGTGCAGATCAATTTTCAGCTTTTCATCCTCAATCGCGGCGTCAGTTTTGTGACTTTTGTCCGAGGCGCTGGCGCTACCCGTTCCTGGAACGCCTGTCTGCCAGGCGCCGCCATTGGCTAAGAGCGTGCTGATTCCGATAAACAACGACGCGATCCCGAGCGACAGTTTTTTCATTTCGGCATGTTTTAACACATGCGTGCGTCGCATAGCGAAGCGAGAATCTCGGCAGGCCGTTTATTTTTCCATCCCGGCAACGTGCTCGCCGTGCTCGTGTCCGCCATTACCGTGCAGCGACGGACGGATCCGCAGGAAAAACTGGAACGCGTAGCCGAGATCCGCTCCGTAGTAGCGATCGAGGCTATCAGGTCGATCGTTGATAGTGAATTGAGTGCCGAGTCCAATGTCCACGCCGTTGCCGTGCGACAAATCGCGCACGTAACCGATACTGTATCCGCCAATGGGGAAAATGCGGGATTCATCCTGTGGATCGAGAACCAGTTCATGACCGGACTTTTCTACTCGCTCCCAGCGCAGATAAACTGTGTTTCGCCCGCGCTGGTAATTTGATTCGACTAGGAACGATTGCGTTTTGCCCTCACTGGTGGCGTTATTCTGGCCCCAGACGAACGAGTTTGACCAATTAATTTCGGGACCGAGCGGCAGATTGTAAATGGCCGATGCGGTCGTGCGGTGGATGTTTGTCTTGGGGTCAACCGCTTCCGGGCTTTTGATGTAGCCGTGTGAAACTTGCAGCGCGAGATTTTTGGTAGGGTTCCATGAAATGCGGCCGCTGTAAGAATCGAAACGCGGCCGATCGAAATCGTAACGGTTTTCGTCTGGTTCGCGGCCTGTGAAAATGCTGCCTTCAATTTTGACATTACGCCAAACCAGACCGGCGGTGGCCACACCGAAGGTGATGTGCGTCGAATCCTGCCAGTGGTGGCCGATCGGTGCGTCGGGATCATCCATGGCTGATGGGCGATGCATAAACGCCGGCGGCCCGAGCGCCGGTTCGCCCGGATAACCGAAATAGACATACCCGCTAAAATCGTGATCAAATTTTTGCGAAAGGCTCAGCGATAGCTCGTCGAAAAGATCGTGTGGATGCTGGCGATCGTGCAGCGGCTGGTCGTGCCACGATTCGCCGGTTTGAAATAGGAGCGGGTAACCGCGACCGCCTTCGGTGAGGGGATCGAGGCTCATCATCAAGCGCGCGCCGATTTGCGTGTTGTCACCGAGCGGATGCGAATACATGCCCATAATCCAGTTGGGCGCATCGATACGGTCGTCGCCGCGTCGTGTGCTCACGTTGGTATAACGCGGGAAAATCGCTCCATGCAGCATCAGCATGTCGTTGTCGAACAGGAACATCTTGCCATACATGGGAGATGAATCCGGTAACCAACTGGTTCCAGAACCTTCGCGGCTCATGGGATCAGCAATGTTCACGGATGATTGCATCGACATCTGCATATGCGACATGTCGTGCGATTCGTGCCCCTGCATGGCCTGCATTTGATGCGATTCATGCGGCATCGCTTCATCGCCGTGATGCTCATGCATCTCGTGCGACTCGCCGGCGTGGCTTTTCGGTTTTGCTTTGGTTTCCTCTTTTTTGGGAACCAGCTTCATCCCACACTTCGGGCAATTGCCGGGATGATTCGTAATCACTTCAGGATGCATGAGGCAGGTATACTTCTGTTTCTTCTCATGCTCCTGCTCGTGCCTATAATCGTGTTCGCTACCCGGGCGATTGAGATCATTCGCCCCTATCTGCGCGCCGGCGCTAATCGCGAGCGCAAATGTAATGATTAGAATCGAGATTCGTTTCTGCATATTGGCCTGCGTTCTCTGTAGTGGCAGCCGTGTCGGCTGCGACGTCCTGCGCAACTGCAGACGGCACACCTGCCGCTACAGCGGAAGATTCGCGACCCCCGAAAGCTTTCGGAGCTGGTTAGGCCAATGACGGTGGAGCGTGCGCGAGAAGGCTCCGCTGCAAAATCAATTCAGCGAACGAATGCGCATCGGGCGGCCCGGTATCAAGAAATCGCGGCGCCAAGGCAATTCGCGAATACCCGACATACGCGCGTTCTTCCAGGCTAAGATTGGCGCTGGAAAAATTCGCGTGGTCACGCATCCAGCTTTTTGCCGCCACCGGAGCAATCGCGCGCAAAATTTTGCAGCACTGGGCTCCAGTCGACGGCTTTTCCTGTTTCGCGGGCTTGGAATGAAACGGGCACCCGGCTCTCACCGAGTCTGTCTTTGTTGCCAGCGCAGCGAACGCACAATGATTTGAAATCGCAAACCATGAGCAGATCGCAACTGCAACGATCAGGCAACGCGCAATTGCTCTCACACCAATTCAATCGCTGATACGCTGCGAATGCTCAAATGTTTTCTTTCGCCTCGCCAAACGGTGCAGCGCCGGTCGCAGTAACTTCCGGTGGCGCCAAGGGCGCGTTCTGCGGCATAGCCGTTTCTGATTCGACTCGTCCTTGCTTGATGCGTGTCGACATTAACATCGCCGTAAAAAGAAGAGCGGCTGCCAGATAATAGGGCGCGCCAGCAAGGTGAATTTTATTTTTCGGATCAATGAACCATCCAAAAATCCGAAGAAACAACCACGGGCCGATAATGAACGTGATCGAACGCATGCTCTGGACCGCGCCTTGCAACTCGCCTTGTTCGCGCTCGCTAACGCGATGAGTCATCATGCTTTGTGCGGCTGGCATGGAAATGTTCCAAAGTGAAATGATTGGGATCGAAGCCAGCAACCACGCGCCCGTTTTGGCCAGGCCGGCAACTAACATTCCGCTCGATCCAAAAAACTGGCCAATGTAAAGAGTCCGTCTTTCGCCGAAACGTTTCACCATTATGCCGGTCAGTCCGCCGGAAATCGCGGCAGTGACGACTCCAACCACCATAAGCGACAGTCCGATCATTCCCTGGCTCCAGCTGTAGCGATAAATCGCGTAAAGTGCCCAGACGCTAAACACATTGTGCGCGAGATAGGCCAGAAATTGGATCGTGGTCAGCCGCCAAAGTTCGTGATGAGAGCGCAACAGCGTAAGCGAGCCGACCGGGTTCGCACGTCGCAACTCGAATTGTTTTCGCTGATTTTGCGGCAAGGATTCCGGAACGAAGAAGTAACCCCAGAGCCAATTCGCCAGGCTAAGCGCTGCTGCAATCCAAAATGCGAAACGCGGATTGACATCGCCCGCCAATCCACCAATCGCCGGGCCGAACGTGAATCCGATGCCGAATGCCACTCCGATCATGCCGAACGCGCCGGCTCGCTTTTGCTTCGGCGTAACGTCGGCGATGTAAGCCATCGCGGTCGGAATGCTTGAAGTCGTAATGCCGGAAATAATTCGGCCCAGGAAAAGCCAGCTCAACGTGGGCGCCATCGCCATCACGATGTAATCCAATCCGAGACCCAGGTTTGAGAGCAGGATGATCGGGCGTCTTCCAAACCGATCTGACAAAACTCCGAGTAAGGGTGAACAGAAAAACTGCATGAGCGCGAAGACCACAGCGAATCGGGCGCTCCATTTTGCCGCATCGGTCATTTCGCCGCCAAGAAAATCCAGAATCAGCTTGGGCAAAACGGGGATGATCAAACCCATCGCCAAAATGTCGAGTGTCACAGTGACGAGAATGAAAATGACCGCGGCTGGACGTGTTTTCATTTGCTGGATACTAGATGCCAGACGCTCGATTTTTCATCTAGGAACAAGGATCAAGAATCCAGTATCCTCGAACACCAGTGAAAACAATCCAACGGTTGTCCTATCTCTCGCCGAAAACCGAAGTCCGCGAAAGTAAGATTCACGGGTGCGGTTTGTTTGCGACTTCCGATATTGCCAAGGACGAAATCGTGGCCGTGAAAGGCGGGCACATTGTTGATCGAAAAACTTTGCGCGAAAAAATCACGCCCGGGCTCGGACCGGTGGAAATCCAGATCGACGACAATTTGTTCATCGCGCCAGTGACCGACGAAGAGCGCGAGCTATCGATGTTGTATTCGAATCACTCGTGCGATGCGAATCCTGGAATACGCGGCGAGATCACGTTCGTGGCGATGCGTGACATCTGCGCCGGCGAAGAACTCACGCATGATTGGGTGATGACGGACGACGACGATTATTCCGTTGAATGCAAATGCGGTGCGCCCAATTGCCGCAAAATTGTCACGGGCAAGGACTGGCAACGACTGGAATTGCAAAAACGTTACGAAGGCTACTTCTCAGCCTATTTAACACGCAAAATTGCCGCCGAATTGTCATTCCGAGCGAAGCGAGGAATCTCACAATCGGATCAGTGATTACACTGGACCAGCGTCTCACCAGCACGCAGCCCGAGATCCTTCGCTCTGCTCAGGATGACGGCTTCACATTGGTGCGCGATCCATCATTGCAGATCGACATCGCGAGGTTGTCGGTCCTAGAAGAGCATAATGCCTTTCTCGAAGCGCTTTGAGCCAGAGATTCCTTGGCTTCGCTCGGAATGACAAGCTTCTCAGTAACGATAATGCTCTGATTTAAAGGGCCCGTCGACTGAAACGCCGAGGTAGTCGGCCTGTTTTGGGGAAAGCTTGGTCAGCTTCACCCCGATTTTTTCCAGGTGCAAACGTGCCACCTCTTCGTCGAGTCTCTTCGGCAGAACATAAACGCCAACTTTGTAAGTGTCTCGATTTTTCCAGAGATCCAGCTGGGCCAGAACTTGGTTGGAGAATGAGTTCGACATGACGAAGCTCGGATGACCGGTGGCGCATCCAAGGTTTACCAGCCGGCCTTCTGCCAGAAGGAAAATTTCGTGACCATCTGGGAACGTGTACTTGTCCACCTGAGGCTTAATATTGGTTTTCTTCACGCCTTTAGCCTCGTTGAGCGCGTCGACCTGAATCTCGTTGTCGAAGTGTCCGATGTTGGCGACGATCGCCTGATCTTTCATTCGTTGCATGTGATCGAGCGTGATCACATCGACGTTGCCGCTCGCGCTGATGTAAATGTCGCCGCGACCGAGCGTCTCTTCGACAGTCGTCACTTCATAGCCTTCCATTGCCGCTTGCAACGCATTGATCGGATCGATCTCGGCGATGACGACGCGCGCACCCTGACCGCGCAACGATTGTGCGCAGCCTTTGCCGACATCGCCATAACCGCAAACGACGGCGACCTTTCCAGAAAGCATCACATCCAGCGCGCGATTTAACCCATCGACCAGCGAATGCCGGCAGCCGTACAGGTTATCGAACTTCGATTTGGTGACAGAGTCGTTCACGTTGATTGCCGGAACGAGCAACCGGTTTTCCTGATGCATCTTGTAGAGTCGATGCACACCGGTTGTGGTTTCTTCCGAGACGCCGCGCCAATCCTTTACGATTTCGTGCCAGCGATAGGGATTCTCCTGATGAATCTCAAGGAGCAAATCCTTGATGACCTGTTCTTCTCTATTTGCCGATTTCGTCTTGGCCCAATCGCTGCCTTCTTCGAGCTCATACCCCTTGTGAATCAGCAAAGTGGCGTCGCCGCCATCGTCAACCACCAGTTGTGGGCCTTCACCGTCAGGATGCGAAATCGCTCGATAGGTGCATCGCCAGTAATCTTCCAGCGACTCACCTTTCCACGCGAACACGGAGATGTCGCGTTTGGCGATCGCTGCTGCGGCATGATCTTGCGTCGAGAAAATATTGCAGCTTGCCCAGCGCACGCTTGCGCCAAGATCGGTCAGCGTTTCAATCAACACCGCGGTCTGGATCGTCATGTGCAGCGAGCCCGTGATGCGCACGCCTGAGAGCGGTTTCTGTGGCGCGTATTTTTCGCGGATCGCCATCAGGCCCGGCATTTCCTTCTCTGCGATAGAAATCTCTTTTCTTCCAAAATCGGCCAATGAAATGTCGGCGACTTTGTAATCCTCTTTTCGTTCAGTTTGTATTGCTGTCGGCATAGGTATTAAGTTTTCGTGTTGAGTTCCATTTTTCTACGGCGCTATCGCGCTGTGGAGCGCAGCTCGTTCGCTTTATCGGTGCGTTCCCACGTGATCGCCTCGAGATCATCAATTTTGCCAAAGTGACCGTAGTTTGTCGTCTTGGAATAGATCGGGCGGAGTAAATCGAGTTGTTGAATGATGTCGGCCGGTTTGAAACTGAACGTCGCCAGCACCGCGCGCTCGATCGTTTCTTCGTCGATGGTGTGCGTGCCAAAAGTGTCGATGTGGACGCTAAGCGGTTTCGGGTGCCCGATGGCGTAGGCAAATTGCACTTCACACTTTCTTGCCAGCCCGGCCGCAACCACATTTTTCGCTACCCAGCGCGCCATGTAAGCCGCACTGCGATCGACCTTGCTCGGGTCCTTTCCGGAAAACGCGCCGCCGCCGTGGCGTCCCATTCCGCCGTAACTATCGACGATGATTTTCCGACCCGTCAGACCGGTGTCTCCCTGCGGACCGCCGACGACAAAATTCCCCGTGGGATTCACAAGGAACTGCGTCTTCTCGCTCAGCATCTCCTCAGGCAAGACCTCCTTGATGACATTTTCGATGACAAAGCTGCGGATTTCCGAATGCTTCACATCGCGGGTGTGCTGTGTGGAAACGACGACGCATGAAATTCCAATTGGTTTCCCATTCTCGTAAATCACCGAGACCTGCGATTTGGCATCCGGTCGCAGCCAGCCAGCTTTTCCGCTCTTGCGGATACGTGTCAGTTCCCGCCCCAGCCGATGCGCAAACATGATTGGCGCGGGCATCAGCTCCGGCGTCTCGTCGCACGCGTAACCAAACATGAGTCCCTGATCGCCGGCGCCTTGCTCGGCTGTCTCTTTTCCATCCGCCGCCCGCGCATCGACCCCTTGGGCAATGTCGGGCGACTGCTTGGTAATGATGTTCGTAACAAAAAGCTTGTCCGCGTGAAAAACGTCGTCGTCGTTCACGTAACCAATCTCGCGCACCGTGTCGCGGACGATTTGCACGTAATCGAGGTCCGCTTTAGTCGTGATCTCGCCGCCAACGATGACGACGTTGCTTTTTGCATAAGTCTCGCAGGCAACACGACTATGTCGATCGTGTGTCAGGCAGGCATCGAGCACCGCATCAGAAATCGTATCGCAAACTTTATCGGGATGACCTTCACCGACCGACTCGGAAGAAAAAATATAGCGACGTGGCATGACTTGAATTCGTTAAGAGGTTACAACGTTAATTGGAACAGCCGAGAGACGCGTCCACACTGTAACGATTTGAAGCGTTAATGAGTTGACGTTGTCCAAAGACATATTGACCAATCATGATGCGTCGATATATCGTTGCCTCCTCATGGCGTCAACTATTAATTTGTTGCGACTGCTGGCCGATCCGACCCGGGTGCGGCTATTGCTTCTTTTAGAGCAGGAAGAGCTCTCAGTGGCAGAGTTGCAGCAGATTCTGGGAATGGGCCAATCGCGCATTTCCAGTCATCTCGCTCAATTAAAACGCGCGGGCGTCGTTTCCGATCGCCGGGTAGGTAAAAATGTGTACTACGGCGCCAACCATCACGGACGGAATTCACAGCGAGAGCGCGTTGAAGAAATTACGCGGCTGCTCGCCCGCGAACTGCCGGAAACATCGCCAGATCGGACCAGTCTGAAGCTTGTTCTGCACAAACGTCAGGACAAGGCGCGCAAATACTTTGACGAGCTGGCCGGCAAGTTTGGCCGCAGTTATGTGCCGGGCCGATCGTGGAAAGCGCTGGCCCATACGCTTATTACTTTACTTCCGCCGCTGACGGTCGCCGATTTGGGTGCGGGGGAGGGGACGCTTTCGCAATTGCTGGCGAAAAACGCACGCAAGGTCATCGCCATCGATAATTCGCCCAAGATGGTTGAGTTCGGTGGGCGGCTGGCAAAAAAACACGGAATAAAGAATCTCGAATACAGACTTGGTGACATCGAAGATCCGCCGATTGCCAAAAACAGTGTCGATCTGGCGATTTTGAGCCAGGCATTGCACCACGCCATTCATCCCCAGGACGCGGTCGCTGCCGCCCACGCGATTCTGAAACGTGGGGGCCGGCTGGCAATTCTCGATCTCTTGAGCCACCGATTCGAACGGGCCCGGGACTTATATGCAGATCATTGGCTTGGCTTCAGCGAAGTGCAATTACACCAATTCCTGGAAAAGAGCGGCTTCCGCCAAATTGAAGTGAGCGTTGTATCGCGGGAAAAGCAGGGCCCGCACTTTCAAACCGTCCTTGCTACTGGAGTAAAATAACTACCGTGCGTCGGTCACGTTATCTTTGAACAGGGACGCAGAGCGAAGAAACTTCGCGGCGTTTTCTCCTGCGATGCGCCCGGAACTCAGCGCGAAACCGCGTGCGCTTCCAAGCAAAAGGGCGCAGTAAGTTTCCCCTTCCCACCCACCAGTGATGACTCCGGCGGCATAAAGGCCGGGGATCACCATGCCATTTTGGCTTATTACCTGCATTCGCTCATTAATTTTGATTCCGCCGATCGTATCGAGGAAAGCCGAACTGCATTTCAGCGCGTAAAAGGGTGGCGTGCGCAATGGGATGAGGTTTTCCGGCCGTTTGGCGAACAACCGATCCCGGCCTTCATCGCAGGCCGCGTTATATTCATCAATGGTTGCTTTGAAAATCGCTGGCTCGGCGCCTATCCAATGGGCGATTTCTTCGATGGAATCGGAAATTTTCATCCGCCCCTCTTTCGCCTGGCACATGAGCTCTTCGTGAAGATTCGGCAAAAGACGTTGTTGCGCTGCAAGCGGGGCGTTCCGCAGTGGACTGCCGCGAAGCCCGCCATGCCGGGCGATTCGCTGAACTGTTGCAGCATCGAAAAGAACGAAGGCGGTATTGTCCGGTTGTCTGGCAACCGCATTGCCGCCATTAAACGGGCCGGCATCATCTTCGGTGATAAATCGTTCTCCGTTCTTGTTGACCCAGAGCAAGGTCGGTTCCCAGGCAAACGCGACCAGCGGCACCTTGATAGGCTCGCCGTCTTTGCCCACGATGTTCAGCAGAATCGATGTCGGTACAAGCGGCCCTTCCAAGAGAAGCGTGCCGGCATTTTCGATGGCAGCGCCAACTTCCCTTGCCATGGTTAGGCCGTCTCCGGTCAGCAACGGCACACCCTGGTACTCCATGCCGTCGCGATAAATGGGGCAATACTTCTTCAGCAGCTCCTTGTTATCGCCGTAGCCGCCGGTCGCGATAATTACACAGCGTGTTGCTATGCGGACCGTGTCCCTCAGGGACGAGGCGAGGATACCACAGATTCGGCCATCGTTATCAGTTAGAATTTTCTCGGCCTTCGTGTTCACTAAAATGCGCACACCGCGTTTCTCGCAAGCTTGCCGAATCATCTTCATCATCGTTGCCCCTTCGCCCTCGGGAACATGGTAGGTGATTGGCGGTTCCATAATAAACGATGCCAATGAACGTCGCGTCGCTTGCCGCGTAGCGCTTGGAACTTCCGCGGCGGCAGCTGGCAGTGAAGGCAACGGTTGGAACTTTACTCCCAGTTCCTCGAGCCAGCCAATAGTGTCTCCGGATTTGTCCACGAACGCGCGAACGACCCGGGGATTGATCTTCCAGTTGGCAAAACTGACCGCGGCCTTGAAATATTTGTCCCGCGGCGCATCGATACTCTGTCTTTTTTGCACAGGGCTTTCAGCGGCAAAAGGCCCGCCGCCCATCGCCGAATTTCCGGTGGCAGAACCTCTCTTTTCCAGAACGAGAGTGTTCCCACAGCCGTTCTCGGCCGCAGAAAGCGCGGCGCAAAGTCCCGCGCCGCCGCCGCCGAGGATAATGAGATCGGCTTCTGAATCTGCGTCACCAGCTCCAGCGTTCATGCGTTTCCAGAACTCGCCTGATTAAACACTTCAGGGACACGAAGAATAGGCCAGGCTTGCGGAGCCGCAACCGCCAGGACCTTGCCGTATCCCTATAAGTGAACGGCAGGGCCACTTGGCGTGTCAATGTAGTGGCCGTTGGTTTATGGTCTCTACCGACAAATCTGTAGCCATGACCGGCTTCTTGGAGGAAGTGAAGCGGCGCAAGGTGTATCGCGTGGCAGCAGCCTACATCATCGCTGCCGGCGGGATTATACAACTGGCCTCTGCCGCGTTTCCCGCATGGGAGTTGCCAAACTGGGCGCTGCGTCTGGTGATTGTAGCCCTGCTGATGGGCTTTCCGATCGCACTAATACTTGCGTGGGTGTACGACATCACCGCCCAGGGAGTTCGCGCAACACCAACCCCAGCGGTGCCGGGATCCCATCGTCGCCGGAACGTAGTCATGCTTGTACTGACTGGCATAGTCATTTCCGCCGCCGCGGGGTTCTTTCTGCTGCCGCGCGTGTCAGCCCACAAGTGCGACAAGTCAATCGCAGTGTTGCCGTTTGAAAATCTGAGCGACGAGAAAGAGAACGCCTACTTCGCGGACGGCATTCAGGACGACGTGCTCACCAATTTGTCGAAGGTCGGCGACCTGAAAGTGATTTCACGCACCTCGGTCATGCCGTATCGAGGGAAAGCATCCAACCTTCGTGAAATCGGAAAGACGCTGGGAGTTGGTGCCATTCTGGAAGGCAGCGTTCGCCGCATCGGCAATCGAGTGCGTGTAAACGTGCAATTGATTAACGCCGACACGGATGAGCACATGTGGGCGGAAGATTACGATCGTGATCTGACTGATGTGTTTGCCATTCAAACGGACTTGGCCCAACAAATCGTGCGCGAATTGCAAGCGAAACTATCGCCAATGGAAAAAGCGCAAATCGAGCGCAGACCCACTGAAAACGGCGAAGCCTATCTGGCATTTATGCAGGGCCACGAGATGTTTTATCGGGCTGACAAGTTCCGCAGCAATACAGAAAAAGCTGAGCAGCTCTTTGAAAAAGCAACGAAACTCGATCCAAACTTCGCCGGAGCATTTGCAGCATTGGCCTGGGTCCACGATTGGAATTACCACGATTTCGATCCGACGCCTGCGCGAAAGGGAAAAGCGCGAGCCGCAGCAGTGGAAGCGCTTCGTTTGCAGCCGAACCTCCCTGAGGCACATCTCGCAATGGGTTTTTATTATTACTATTGCGAGCGTGACTATCAGGCAGCGCTCGACGAATTCGCCATCGCGAAGCTGAGTTTACCAAACTCCCCGGAAGTTTATATGGCCATTGGTGCCATTGAACGTCGCCAGGGCAAATGGAAAGAATCCACCGCGAATCTGCAGAAGGCGGCGTCCCTAAGTCCGAAGGATGCCTGGGTTTTGCAAAATCTTGCTGACAATTATTATGCCACCAGAAGTTTTGAAGCTGCAGACAAGATTTTCGACCGTGCGATCGAAGCCGCGCCTGGATCATTTGGTGCTCGCGCGGAGAAGGCCAGCCTGGCGATTGATTGGAAAGGAGATCTCGGTGAGATGGAGAGACAACTGGCGCAAGTCCCGACAGGTTTCGATCCAGACGGTCTTATTACATATGCGCGCCTGCAGCTTTTAATTTTACAACGAAAATTTCCGGACGCTCTCGCGCTTCTGAAGCAATCGCCTCAAGATCTCTACCATAAAAACAAGCCAAAGGACCTCTTTGAGGGCGCGATTTATACTTATTCGAACAATAAAGAAAAAGCGCGGCCTGCCTTTGAACGGGCTCGACCCATTGTAGAAAAAGCCTTGCTTGAAAGCTCGGATGATGCGTCCCGACATGTAACTCTCGGTTTAATTCTGGCCGGGCTTGGTGAGAAGGACGCAGCCATCGCCCAAGGCAAACGCGCCGTCGAGCTATTGCCCGAGTCTCAGGATGCCCTCGAAGGGCCCAAGACGGCCGTGGCCCTCGCTCAGATCTATGCCTGGACAGGCGAAAATGACCAGGCGCTCCAGCTTCTTGAACGTTCGCTTAGCACGCCCAACGGGGTGACAGTCCCGTCTCTAAGACTTGATCCCATTTGGGATCCGTTGCGAAGCGATCCGCGCTTTCAGGCTTTGATCGAGCGACACGAAGGCGAAAGCCTAGCGCGGCTCTAATTTCGTTCTCTGCAACAGTCAGCATCACTGAACTGAACGACGCCGTTCATTTTCGTGTCTATTTTTCTCGCCGGTGAACTATAATCCCGCTCAACCCAAATCTCTTGTTATGAGCAGCGGCTTCTTCGAGGAAGTGAAACGGCGCAAGGTTTACCGCGTGGCGGCAGCTTACATCATCGCTGCGGGAGGCATTATACAACTTGCCTCAGCTGCGTTTCCAGCATGGGAACTGCCAAACTGGGCGCTGCGTTTGGTGATCACTCTGTTGCTTCTGGGCTTTCCAATCGCACTGATACTTGCCTGGGCGTACGACATCACTGCGCAGGGCGTCCACGCAACACCAACGCTGGCCGTGCCCGGCTCGCATCGTCGCCGGAACATCATCATGCTGGTAGCAACCGGCGTGATCATTTCTGCCGCCGCCGGATTCTTTCTGCTGCCTCGCGTGTCAGCCCACAAGGTCGATAAATCGATTGCAGTGTTGCCGTTTGAAAATTTGAGCGACGACAAAGAGAACGCCTACTTTGCCGACGGTGTACAAGACGATGTGCTGACAAATTTGTCGAAGATCGGCGATTTAAAGGTGATTTCACGCACGTCGGTCATGCCCTATCGAGGGAAAGCATCCAACCTTCGTGAAATTGGAAAGGCGCTGGGTGTTGGTACCATTCTGGAAGGCAGTGTCCGCCGCGTCGGCAATCGCGTCCGCGTCAACGTGCAATTAATTAATGCAGAGAACGACGAGCATTTGTGGGCGGAAGATTACGATCGCGAGCTGACAGATGTGTTCGCGATTCAAACCGATCTCGCTCAGAAGATCGCGAATGAGCTGCGGGCAAAGTTATCGCCAAGCGAAAAAGCGCAGATCGAACAGAAGCCCACGGAAAACGGCGAGGCCTATCTGGCTTTTGTCCAGGCGCACAATCTTTCGTGCGCGGTCGAGGACTTGGAAAAACTCAAACAGAGCGAGCAGCTTTACCAGCGCGCCATTGAGCTGGACCCAAACTTTGCGCTCGCTCTTGCGCGCTACTCGCAGTTGGAAAGTTGGATCTTTCACATCTACGAGCCCACTCGGGAACGGCGCCAAAAAGCCCGCGCTCTCGCCGAGCAGGCGCTGCAATTACAGCCTGACCTGCCAGAGGCAC
>WNFY01001898.1_pt1 | contig 31173 bp, 28 predicted proteins | sample 5400091 | NCBI WGS metagenome assembly WNFY01 (sample SAMN13153364, study PRJNA577476) | soil metagenome | isolation source: 60 cm soil or saprolite under grassland replicate 1 | place: USA:California | collected 2016-06-15 | reverse complement strand
ACGAATGGATTTGCGACGGTCAGAGACCGCCGCTACAGAAATGCGGCACATGCGCACGTTCGGCGGCTTTAGATCTGAGGACAGATTTTTCTACGGCGAAATTCGTGGCGACGAAGTTCACGTCCTAAAGAATCCCTTTTGGATCGACATCGAGCCGACAGGCGAGAATGTCCGCCTAACGAATGTGGTTGTCGATCTTCCGGTCGCGCCGCCCAAGTTGATTGCAGTCGGCCTCAATTACTCCGACCACATCGCGGAGATGAAGCGGACACCGCTGGGCACACCGTTGATCTGGTTCAAATCTCCAGGTTCGCTTTTGCCGCACGACGGCACAATCGAAATTGCGTTTCCCGAACATCAAACCGATTTCGAAGTGGAATTGGCCGTTGTCATTGGCAAGTCCGCGAAAAATGTCCTCCCAGAGCGAGCGCTGGATTTTGTTTTCGGTTACACAATTGGTCTCGATATCAGCGATCGAGATCTGCAAAAGACCGAGAAGCAATTTGGTCGCTGCAAATCATTCGACACCTATACACCGATCGGGCCATTTGTTTATACCAACGTCGATGTGAGCGATGTTTCGCTCGAGTTACGGCAGAACGGGGAGTTGCACCAGAGCACGCGCACGAGCCGGATGATTTACTCCGTCGCGCAAATTGTTTCCTTTGCGAGTCAATCGCTCACACTCTTACCAGGCGATGTAATTTTAACTGGAACGCCATCCGGTGTGGGTCCAATTCATGCCGGGGATGAACTCGAAGCAACAATCAACAGTTGGTCGCGCCTGCGGAATACCGTTGCGATCGCTTCACAAGCACGTTCCATGCGCGAGAAATGACGGAATTTTGGCGACGACACGCGCTTGCCTTACATCCTCTCTGTAGCGATATTACGAACTAAAGGGTACATCCTCGGGAGCAAAAAAGTGAAAAGTTTTGCTGGACTCACCAGTAATGATTTTGCGATAAAGGCACTCCTGTACCGCAACCGTTCGATCACATTCCTGATTTAACAAAACTATGAAAACATCATTCATCGCCTCAGCCTGTTTACTAGCGCTTGTACTAACATTGGTCGCGCAGTCTCCGCCGCCTGCGCAAAATCCGCCCGCAGCTCCCGGTACGAGTCCCCGGGCCCAAGCGCCGACAAATCCCGCCGCGGTAAATCCTGCTGCGCCCATGCAGTCGCCGGCTACGAACGTGCCGCCAGGGCAGCAGCCTGCCTTGCCGCAAGGGCAGCAACCTGCCGTGCCCGGCGCGTCCATTCCTGTCACGCTGAGCCCGGCACCAGGAGCGGTAACTAGCCCGGCACCAGGAGCGGTGACTAGCCCGGCTGCGGCCACCGCGATCAGTCCCTCGCCAGCCGCCTCGCCGACAGGGGAAGCGCAGCCTACAAGTGCGGGCAACTGGTTGATCGATCAGTTTCGCAAAGGCGGCCCAGTAATGTGGCCGATTCTGATCGTGTCGATCATTGCGCTAACGGTTGTGATCGAGCGAATCCTCTGGTGGGGTGGCCGCTGGTTCCGGCGCGATCCAAAACGGATCGAGAAAGTGTTCACCGCAATTGAAAACAGCGATGTGGCGGAAGCATCGAGGCTTGCCCGCGGATCGCGTGATCCGGTTTTGCGCATGATGTGGAATGGGCTTAATCACCAACACGCCTCGTTGCAAGGCGCTTTGCAGGTCGCTGCGGGCATCGAGATCAAACGCGCCGGTCGATTCCTCGTCGTCATGGACACACTTGTAACTCTGGCTCCGTTGCTCGGTCTGTTGGGCACGATTACTGGTCTTATCAGGTCGTTCAGTTTTCTTGGGAACGAAGAGTTGGCTGTGCAAGCTGTCACCGGCGGTATCGCCGAAGCGCTGATCGCCACGGCGTGCGGTCTCGGCATCGCGATCTTCTCGTTGATTCCGTTTAACTTTTTTACTTCCCGGGTGTCTAACTTGGAGTTCGAACTGCAGACGGCAGCCACGAACCTGGAAGTGATGCTCGAAGCCCAACATAAGGAACACAGAGGAGTAGAAATCGAACACGGTACGCCCGCCTCAGCAACGCGTTCTTCAATCTAGGAATTTTCCAATGCGCGTCAGTTCACCTGTCCCTCACAAGAAAGCGCGGATCGAGATCATCCCGTTGATCGACATCATGTTCTTTCTGCTCGCCAGTTTCATGATGGTGAGCTTGAGCCAGGTGCATATGAAAGGGATGAAGGTGAACCTCCCCACGGGCAGTTCGGGCGAGACACAAACAAAGCGCGAATACATCAGTGTGTCGGTCGATAAGGATGGCCATTACTTCTTCGACAAAAATGAAATGACCGAGGCTGATCTGCAGACGCGCCTGATCCAGGTGCACCAATCAGATCCGGAAGCGAAGGTGTTCGTGCGCGGCGATCGCGATACGGTTCATGGAAACATTGTTCATTTACTCGATATGCTTCGCTCGGCAGGATTCTATAAGATCTCGTTCGAAATTAAGAGCGAGGCGCTAAAGGGGGTGCCGGGAACCGGCACATGATCTGATTATGGCCGAGGAAACACCAAAACCGCTGCTTTATTCGCCGCCGCCGCCGTGGTATTTCTGGGGCGCTTTTGGCGCCGCGTTGGCGATTCATCTCACCGCGGTCGCGCTTGCTCAAAAACACGAGGTCGCAGTTGAAGTTCCTCCTGACATACCGACGGCTGTTATAGAGGCAACGCTGCAGGCCAGTGAGGAACCCACGCCTCCGCCGGAAGACATCCCACTGCCTGAGCCGCCTCCGCCGCCCGAGATCCAGCCGGAGTATGTAGAAGAAATGACTCCTCCGCCAAAGAAACCGCAGGCGCAAAAATTCGCCCCCATTAAGGCGCCGCAAGCTGCCGGTCGTCCTGGTACCATGTCAATCTCCTCAGCGAAAGCTCTGGCCACTTATGCGCCGCGCCCGCAGTACCCGTATGAGGCGCGTTCACGACATGTCACTGGCAGCGGAGTGTGTGTCGTCGAAGTCGGTCCAAGCGGCAGCGTAACCGGCGCTTCGATGGCATCAAGTATCGGAAACCCTATATTGGATAACGCAGCACTCAGTGCTTTTCGGCAATGGCGGTTTAAGCCGGGTTCGGTTTCGAAGGTCAAAATTCCCATCACGTTCACCATGACGGGCGCCCAGTACTAAAAATCCCTTGGAGTTTAATATATGACACTCGCTTCACCGGTTCCGAAGAAAAGAGCGCGCATTGAGATCATCCCTTTGATCGACATCATGTTCTTTCTACTAGCCAGCTTCATGATGGTAAGTCTGAGCCAGACCCACATGAAGGGGATTCGGGTCAATTTACCGGCTGCAATTGCTCCGCCCCCAAGCCAGGTAAAGGATTATGTCTCGATCAAGATACAGGAGGGAAACGCGGTTTACTTCGACAACCAATATGTCTCGGACGATCAAGTCCTCCCGCGCCTTTTTGAAATGTACCGCGGCAATCCGGACATAAAAGTCTCCATCAGCGCCAGCTTGATGGCGATGCACGGCGACGTGATTGCTGTGCTCGATAAAATTCGCTCCGCTGGAATCAAAAAAGTTGGGTATCAAATCAGAGCCGCAGGCGCACCCGCAGCGCAACCCGGCGCACCCGCCGCGCAACCTGGGGCCCCACCACCGCCTCCGCCGGCACCGAAGCCTTAGACTTCGGCACAGAGCGTCGGCAGTTTGGCTTGCAATTTGCGAATCGCCTTTGCCCGGTGACTGATACTGTTTTTCACTTCTTCAGGAAGTTCGGCAAAAGTTTCTTCGAATCCATCTGGGATAAAGATCGGATCGTAGCCGAATCCGTCTGAGCCGCACGGCCGTTCGGCGATTTTTCCTTCTACGACTCCTTCAAACGTTGCGAGGACGTGGCCATCGCGCGCGACCGCCAGGACGCAACAAAACCGCGCGTGGCGTTGATCGCCTTTCGCAAGTTGCCTCAATAACTTGGCGATTTTTTCTTTGTCGCTCGCATTCACGCCTGCATAGCGTGCCGAATGAATTCCCGGGGCGCCCCCCAAAGCTTCGACTTCCAGTCCTGAATCGTCCGCGATTACCAAGCCAGGCAATTTTTTTGATACCGCCATGGCTTTGAGTTTCGCATTTTCTTCGAAGGACGTCCCGCTCTCCCTTATTTCGGAAATCTCGGGATGGGCGGTGAGATCCCGTACAGGCAAACCTGATCCGAAAATTTGCTCAATCTCCCGCGTTTTATGCGGATTGCGCGTTGCCACAATCAATTGCATGCGCGTTTGACAGGATTCAAGGTTAACAACTAATCCACACTGATGACCACGAATAATGGAAAGTTACGAGCGCGAAGAGATTTTTTGTGAATTCGTGTTCGTTCGTGTCCATTCGTGGTTAAACCATGGACGAGCGCCGCAATCCTTATCCATTCGACGAGTTCGAACCAAAATGGCAGGCCATCTGGGAAGAGCGACAGCTCTTTCACGCGCCCAATCCCGGTGAGAAAGGCTTCGATCCATCGAAGTCGAAATTTTACGTCCTCGACATGTTTCCCTATCCCAGCGGCGCAGGCCTGCATGTTGGCCATCCCGAAGGTTATACTGCCACGGATATCATCGCGCGTTACAAGCGCATGCGCGGATTCAATGTCTTGCATCCGATGGGCTGGGACGCATTTGGTCTACCTGCTGAGCAATACGCGATCAAAAGCGGCCAGCACCCGGCAATCACCACGCGCGAAAATGTGGCTAAATTCAAGAACCAGCTCAAGCGAATTGGTTTTTCCTATGACTGGCAGCGTGAAATCAACACGACCGATCTACGTTATTACAAATGGACGCAGTGGATTTTTCTCCAGATTTATAATTCCTGGTTCAATCCGGCCACAAACAAAGCCGAGCCCATTTCGACGTATTCGGGCAAAAACCCGGATGAAGTTCGCCTCGCTTATGTCGCTGACGTGCCGGTGAACTGGTGCCCGGAGCTTGGCACTGTTCTGGCAAACGAGGAAGTCGTTGACGGCAAAAGTGAAATTGGCGGTTTTCCGGTCGTCCGTCGACCAATGCGCCAATGGATGTTGCGAATTACCGCGTATGCAGAGCGGTTACTGAATGAACTGGACGGACTTGACTGGCCTGAAGGGATCAAGTTGCTCCAGCGAAATTGGATTGGCAAAAGCGAAGGCGCAGAGATCGATTTCAAGATCGACAAGAGCGACCAAAAAATCCGCGTTTTTACGACACGTCCCGACACACTTTACGGTGGAACATTTCTGGTGCTCGCGCCTGAGCATTCGCTTGTCGATCTGATTGTGACCGAGGAGCAATGGCCCGCGGTGCGCGACTATCGCGAGCGGACTGCACGCAAAAGCGATCTCGAACGGGCCGATCTGTCTAAAGAAAAAACCGGCGTTTTTACCGGGGCGTATGCAATCAATCCGGCGAATGACGAGAGGATTCCGATCTGGATCGCTGACTACGTGCTGGTTGGTTACGGCACTGGAGCAATCGGCGGCGTGCCCGCACATGACGATCGCGACCTGGAATTCGCGCGCAAATTTGATTTACCGATTCGCGAAGTCGTTAGGCCACCTAGGGAGGAGAATCCGCTCGGATTTACGGGCGAAGGTTTCGCAATCAATTCGCCAATCATCAACGGCCTAGCGAGTGCGGAAGCGAAGAAAAAAATCACCGCATGGCTGGAGGAACGTGGCCAGGGTAAACGCGCCATCAACTACAAATTGCGCGACTGGCTTTTTTCGCGGCAACGTTATTGGGGTGAGCCATTCCCGATCGTCTGGGAAGATGGCAGTCACCGTTCGTTAGGCGAAAACGAACTGCCGCTGGTCCCGCCGCCACTGGAAGATTACAAGCCCACCGGGACCGGCGAACCGCCGCTGTCAAAGGCCAAAGATTGGATTCGTTATTCCGAAAAAGCGACTCGCGAGACGAATGTCATGCCGCAATGGGCCGGCTCGTGTTGGTACTACTTGCGATTCTGCGATCCAAACAACGATCAGCGTTTCGTCGGGGAACAGGCCGATCGCTACTGGATGGGCGGCGAGAAGCCGGGTGGTGTCGATTTGTATGTTGGCGGCACCGAGCACGCGGTCCTGCATCTGCTTTATGCACGCTTCTGGCAAAAGGTGTTGTTCGATCTCGATTGTGTCTCGAAGCCGGAGCCATTCCAGCGCCTGGTTAATCAAGGAATCATCCTGGGTGAAGATAATCAGAAAATGTCGAAATCGCGCGGCAACATCGTGAACCCGGACGACGTAATCGACCAGTACGGCGCTGATGCCTTTCGTTGTTACGAGATGTTTATGGGACCCCTGGAGCAAATGAAACCCTGGAGCATGCGCGGCGTGGAGGGTGTGTCGCGTTTTCTTGCGCGCGTCTGGCGTTTGTTCATGACGGAGAACCAGGGCGGCGACTGGGAATTATCTGCGAAAATCAAAGAGATCGATGCAAACAAGCCACAGCAGAAGATGACCCATGCAACCATCAAGAAAGTCACTGAGGACATTGAGTCATTCTCGTTTAACACGGCAATTTCGCAGATGATGATTTTCGTAAACACATTCACCGGCGCCGAAACGATTCCGTTGTCATCAATGCGAGCCTTTCTGGTTCTCCTCAGTCCGTTCGCGCCGCATATCGCCTCCGAGTTATGGGAAAAGTTGACCGCGAGTTTTACTGATGCGCGTGGCGATATCACCGAGCAACCCTGGCCCGCATATGACGAGCTGCTGCTTGTCGAACACGAGGTGGAAGTAGTCCTTCAGATCAATGGAAAGGTGCGCGATCGAATGAAGGTGCCGATTCTCGCAACGGACGAACAAATGAAAACTGCCGCGCTGTCAAACCCGAAGATTCGGGATCGAATTGCGGGTAAGACAGTCCGCAACGTGATTGTAGTTCCGCGAAAGCTTGTCAATATCGTCGTATGAAGAAGATCTGGAAGGAATTCCAGGAATTCGCCGTCAAGGGTAACGCGGTCGATCTAGCCGTCGGCGTGATCATTGGAGCTGCGTTCGGTGCGATCGTCAATTCGCTGGTCAAAGACGTAGTCATGCCACCGATCAGTGTGCTGACCGGCGGACTGGATTTTTCTAACAAGTTCCTCGTGCTGCGAGCAGCCAAAGACGGTTCCGTCGCTTTCAATACGCCGGCCGACGCGGCGAAAGCCGGAGCTATAACGTGGAATTACGGCAACTTCATTACCCTCGTGATTAACTTTCTAATTGTCGCGGGGGCGGTTTTTCTTCTGATCCGGGCTATTAATAAACTCCGACGACCGGCCGAAAAAGAACCCGACGAGAAAAGTTGCCCGGCGTGCGCGATGAAGATACCGATCAAGGCGACTCGTTGTCCGCATTGCACGAGTGAGTTAACGCAAGCGCCTACGCAGTGATGTTCTAGCCGGCGTTGTTGATGCCGGCCTGAAAGATACATTGTCGAAACCCCGCGGTGGTCAGCCGTCTCAGCCCTAGGGAATTTTTGTAAATTATTGCTTGCCCTCGGCGGCTCCGGCTGCTAGGGAGACTGCCAATGCCGAACCGCCTTAACCTTGCGGTGGCAGCAGCTGGCGCTTGTTTAATTGTTGGCTGTGCCACGCAATCGAAATCAAGTCTTAGTGGCGCGCGCCACATACCGAACGTTCGAACTACTGCCTATACGCACAGTGAAGGAAGTGGACACCACAACGCAATCGGTACCTATCTTTCCGGACGTCACGTGATGAGTGCCGCCTCTGATTGGTCGCGTTATCCGCTCGGCACACGATTTCGCGTCGCCTCGACAAACGAGGAATATGTTATCGACGATTATGGGTGGGCACTTGTTGGGACTGATACCATCGACCTTTATAAGCCGACCCGTCTGGAAATGAAAAGCTGGGGCGTCCGCCACGTGGACATCGACATCTTGCAATGGGGATCGGAGGAACAAAGCTTGAAAGTGCTCGCACCGCGCTGCAAACATCGTCGCGTGCGGCAGATGGTGACAGCTCTTGAGAAAAAAAAGGGGAAAACCACCGTCGCACAAACCTCTCCTCCTCGTAGTTCGCTTTGATTTAAGACCAATCGCGCCGCATTTTCCCGGCGCATGAGAATTTTCGTTGTCGGCGGCGCCGGTTATATCGGCAGCGTTTGTGCTGAGCTATTGTTGGATGAGGGCCACGAAGTAGCCATCTTCGATAATCTGACTGAAGGACACGGACGCGCAGTCGATTCACGGGCGAAATTCATTGAAGACGATTTGGCCGACCGCGCGCAAATCCAGGCTGCTCTTTCCGCCATCCGCCCGGATGCGGTGATGCATTTCGCAGCAAACGCACTCGTCGCCGAGTCAATGCGCGACCCGTCCAAGTATTTTCGCAACAATATTTGCAACGGGTTGAATCTGCTTGATGCCATGATCGCAACGCGCGTTCAGCGAATCGTTTTTTCCTCGACTTGCGCGATTTTTGGACTGCCCGAGCGGTTGCCAATCGAGGAAACGACGCCCGCGCGTCCGATCAATCCATATGGCGAATCGAAACTCGTTTTCGAAAAAATCCTGCAATGGTACGATCGGATCCATGGATTAAAGTTCGTGTCATTGCGTTACTTCAACGCAGCTGGTGCGACTGAGAACTTCGGTGAAGATCATCGGCAGGAGACACATTTGATCCCCAACGTGCTTAAGGTCGCGCTGGGCCGAAAACCGAATGTCGAAATTTACGGCACCGATTACGAGACGGCAGATGGAACCTGTGTTCGCGACTACATCCATATCGTCGACCTTGCGCGAGCACACGTCCTGGCGTTTGGCGCGCCTAGCAGCGCATTTTACAACCTTGGTACGGGAGGCGGCTCCAGCGTTCGCGAAGTAATCGAGGCTTGCGTTAAAATCACCGGACGAAAGATCGCCACAATCGAAAAGCCGCGCCGGCCGGGCGATCCGCCCCGGCTTATCGCATCTTCGGAAAAGATCAAAAAGGAACTCGGCTGGCGACCGCAGTTCCAGTCGCTGGAGGCAATTATCGAGAGCGCGTGGAAATGGCACGAGAAATTTCCAAAGGGCTACGAAGATTAAGGCCTGAGAAACTCCAAGTCTTTTTGCAATCTGGCACGCCGGCTGGGAGAGCCATTCTTGTGTTACATATGTAACAGGAAACTGTTATTGCGCTCCTGAAAGAGCCGGACGCAAGGCTGTCGTCACTGCTGCTCGAACTTGTGCGATGTCCAGATTGTTTAGTCTGCCGCTTTGCGCTCGAAGCACGTGCACATTTTCGTTCCTGGGTGCCCAAACGTTGGGATCGGTCGGACCGAAGAGCAAAATGCAGTTTGCGCCCCCGGCAGCGGCAAGGTGCGAAATTCCGCTATCGTGGCCTACAAATATGGTGTGTTCGAGTACAGCGGCCAGATGCGGTAGTGGCAAATTTTTTGCGAAGCGAAAATCGCGATCCTTCCAGTTGTACTCCAATTGCGCGGTCTGCGTTTTATCTGCCTCGCCCGAGACAACGACAAGAGAGAACTGCTTTCCCATGTGGCCAAGTTCACCCGTTGCCTTTGTTGAACCACCTTTGCCTGAGACTAATTCAATCCAATTTTCAAGCGGCCAGTTCTTTTCCTTGCTGCCGCTTCCAGGATGAATCGCGACAATCGATCGCGATGAATTCCGGAGGAACTCTTGAGCGAACTGGCGATCGTCCACGGAGAGAAAAATTTCTTCAGCGAGATCGGCAACTGTAATCCCTAATTGTTCGATCGGTTGCGCTAGCTGCCTCGCGGCATGGCCGCCTTTTTCGACAATCTTGGCGGGTCCGCAAAACAGATTTTCAACACCACACCGGTGGAGGTTGCTTTCAAAGATTCGATCCGGATCATACAGATAGCTGATGATCAAATCGAAACTCGCAAAATAACCTGGCAATTCCGCCGGTAGCTCTGAATTCTTCGCGAAGAAGCTGGCGAGAGATCCGTATTCGATTGAGCGAACTGCTTGCGCGTAGAACCGGTTTTCCGCGAGCACTGCGATATGCTTGTAACCAAGAATCTCAATGTGCGCATCAGGATAGGCGTCACGGAGCGCCTTGAGCGATGGAAGGGTAAGAATGAAATCGCCGATTGCGCCGCCGCGGATTACGAGAATGCGTTGGAACATAGACTTTGAGTCTGTGCGCCCAGCGGGTTTTGAAGCCGCTGGGTCCAGAAAGCGGAGAACATCTCCGCCAGGCGCACAGAGCAAAGCCTATATTCCTAATACTGGGTAAACGCGAATGTGAGAATCACGCAGCCGTAAATCAGCGCGATAGCATGCAAACCGCGCCAGCGAAACGTGCTCCGCGCGGTCCAATTGATTTGATCACGCAGCACGTACGGAATGGCGACCCAAAAGAGACCGGCAAGAATCAACAAATAAGCAAGTACAGTTACAAGCAAACGGCTTGTCTCGTAGCGAAGAAAGGCTGCGTCGAGCAGTGGCTCCGCGGCCAGCAGACAAAGAATTCCAAGAGCGCGCACGGCGAGGAATTCTCCAACAAAACGCAGCACAAGTCCATAGCCGATGGGCAAGGCAATGAGCAGGGGACGCCGAAATGAGGAGAATTCACCCATCTGGATGGTAGCGAGCAACCAGAACGTCCAGACAAGACAAATGGTTAGCAAAAATACTCCCGCCACGTGAGATCGCGGAAACCTTTGTGCAACGCTGGCGAGGTTCGGTTTTAACAAACCGGGCAGACTGATCAAAACGAGAAGTACGCCTGCGATGATTCCAGCGGCTTGTAAAGAGAGATGGTAAATCACTGGCGGCGAAATTGCGCCACGGCGGATTTGTCCGGCGGCGGCGAATTTTCAACTCGCCGTTCGGCCGATGCAACTTAAAAAGTGCTGCGACTTTCAGGAACGGCGCCGTACAAGCTGAATCCGGTGGCGCGTTGCACGCGTACATCAACAATTTCTCCGATCAGTTTTTCGCTGCCCTCAAAGACGACAATCTTGTTTGTGCGCGTGCGCCCCATCAACCGTGCTGGATTGGTCTTACTCGGGCCTTCGCAAAGAACTTCAACAGAGCGTCCCACGAGACGTTGGCCAGAGCGGCGCGTTGATTCGTTAACCACCCGGAGCAAATCCTGATTGCGCTGTTCTTTGGTGTGCTCATCAATTTGATCTGGCATCTCCGCAGCCGGCGTATCGCGCCGCGGCGAATAGCGAAAAACAAACGCGTTATCAAACTGGATTTCTTCAACCAAATCTCGCGTCTGTTTATAATCTTCTTCGGTCTCACCTGGGAATCCGACAATGATGTCGGTGGTCATCGCAATGCCCTCGCGTGCGTGTCGGATGCGGCGAACGAGATCGAGATATTTCTCTGCCGTGTAGGCTCGGTGCATCGCTTTGAGAATTCTGTTGGAGCCGGATTGCAACGGCAGATGGACATGCTCTGCCAGTTTCGGCAGGCGCGCGATCGCGTCGATCAAGTCATCGCGGAAACCGATAGGGTGCGGGGAGGTGAACCGGAGCCGCTGCAAGCCTTCAATTTCATTCAGCGCTTCCAGCAACTGCACAAACGGACTTTTGCCATCGCGTTTTGGAAATTCGTGACGGCCATACAAATTCACGATTTGTCCAAGTAATGTGACTTCCTTCACACCTCGCGCCACCAACTCCCGCGCTTCACCGGCAATTTCTGCAACGGAACGGCTGCGCTCTGTGCCGCGCGTCTGCGGGACGATGCAAAAGGTGCAATGCATGTTGCATCCCTGCATGATGGAGACGAACGCAGTGGTCTGCCTCGGCGCCAACTGTTGATCGCGAATCGTCGATTGCGATCCCGGTTCCTCTGCAGTATCGACGATCGAAAAACGCACATCGTCCATTGCGCGATTCTGGTCGGGCGCGATCGCCGCGCGCGCCGTTTTCTTCGCCACCAATTCTTCCACGTAGTCTGCAACGCGATGAAATTTTTGCGTGCCAACCACCAGATCGACATGCGGCAAATTTTTCAGCAACGACTCGCCCCGCGCCTGAGCCATGCATCCAAGGAAACCGAAAAGCACATGCGGTCGCTCTTTCGCTAATCGGCCGAGCATTCCCATTTTGCCCAGCGCTTTCCGGTCGGCCATGTCGCGCACACTGCACGTGTTCAACAGCACGACATCAGCTTCCGTTTCGTGCGCGACGCGCTGATAGCCTCGTGCGATCAGTGAGTGAGCGACCTGTTCCGAGTCGCGCTCGTTCATCTGGCAGCCATAGGTCTTGATGAAAAATTTCGGCATGGACGGGCGAAAACAATACACGCCCAGGCTGCCTCCGTCCAAAGCAGGACACGAATTTCACGCCCTCGCATGGATCAATTCCGCTAGGTTCGTGACAATTCCTGTATTTGTGTCTTAAATCGCGGTATGCCCGAGAAGAAGGATGAAGCGCCGGCAATTGGAATCGTTGGCGGCAGCGGTCTCTATCAAATAGAAGAGTTGCGTGATACCAGCGAACTCAACATCGAGACGCCATTCGGGCCACCTTCGGACACGCTCATTGGCGGAAAGATTAGCGGACGCCAGGTCTATTTTCTGCCGCGACACGGGCGAGGCCATCGGATTTTGCCGCACGAAATCAATCACCGGGCCAACCTCTATGCGCTGCGTTCTCTGAACGTTCGCTGGATTATCTCGGTGGCAGCGGTGGGCAGTCTGCAGGAAAAATATGCGCCGCGAGATGTGTTGCTGCCTTCGCAGTTTTATGACCGCACGAGTGGGCGCGCAGTGCACACATTTTTTGGGGAGGGCATTGCCGCGCACATCGCGTTTGCTGAGCCAATCAGCACGAACCTTCGCAACCTTCTGGCGGAATCAGCGAGATCTCTCGGTGTCGCGGTGCATAACGGTGGCATCTACGTGAACATGGATGGTCCTGCGTTTTCCACGCGCGCGGAATCGGAATTGAATCACCGCAACGGTTTCGACGTGATCGCGATGACAAATCTACCGGAAGCGAAGCTCGCCCGCGAGGCGGAGATCGCATTCGCGACAATGGCGATGATCACCGACTACGATTGCTGGAAAATCGAAGAAGAACCTGTCTCGGCGCAGACGGTTCTCGGGCACTTAATGGCAAATGCAGAAACTGCGAGGAAGGTGATCCTCCATGTGATTGCACAAATTCCAACCGAACCGAATTGGCCGGAACATTTCGCATTGGACACCGCGCTGATCACCGACCGCAACCTTTGGCCGGAAGCTACCGTAGAAAAATTGAAACCAATCTTGGAGCGATTTCTGAGGAAAAATGATAAAACCAGAATAACGAATGACGAAACACAAATCCGAATGCTTAAGTGACGAAGGGCTCACGACTATCTTTTTGTTATTCCGGTTTCATCAACTTGCCAATCGCTTTGCAGAGCGCGCGGATTTGAGGTTCTTCGTGCGCAGCAGTCACGGTAATGCGCAACCGCGCGGCGCCTTTCGCCACGGTTGGATAGCGAATCGCAGGAACTAGGAATCCACTGCTTTGCAGCGCCGCCGCAAGGTTGAGCGCCGCTTGCTCCCTACCCACGAGCCAAGGGAAAATTGCGCTGCAGGCAGCACCGTGTTTTTCGTCTCCTTGGGCGCGCGGCAGAAGTTCGTGCATCAATCTAATTCTCTGCCAAAGCAAAAGCCTGCGCTCTTCGCCTTCATGCGATGAAAGAAGATCAACTGCGGCGAGCGCAGCTGCGGCGATTCCGGGCGGCGGCGCTGTGGAATAAATGAAGGAACGGGCGCGGTTAATAAGCCATTCGATAAGCGTGCGTGCGCCGCAGATGTATCCGCCGCTCGCGCCGAGCGCCTTGCTCAACGTTCCCATCTGAACATCGACTTCCTCGCTTACGTTTTCTGCCGCAGCGAGACCGCAACCATTTGGGCCAACCACTCCGACTGCGTGCGCTTCATCGAGCATGAGCAGTGCATCGAACCGTTTTTTTAATTCAACCAACTCGCGCAAGGGCGCGCGATCGCCGTCCATCGAAAAAACAGATTCAGTGACAATGAGAACGCGCTTGCCCGCATGTTCGCGCCGTGCCCATTCAAGAAGACTCTCCAGTTTACGCAGCTGATTGTGCGGAAAGACACGCAGAACTCCGCCGCTCAGCTTTGCGCCGTCGATTAGCGAGGCGTGACAGAGTTTGTCGAGCAGAACGACGTCATTTTTGGTAACCAGGGCAGGAATCGTTCCGAGCGCCGCGGCATATCCGCTGCTGAAACAAAGCGCGGCTTCGGTTCCTTTCCATTTCGCCAGTGCGCCTTCCAAGCGCAGATGCGGCGATTGCGTTCCGCTGATTAGTCGCGAAGCGCCGGCGCCGACGCCAAATTTGGCGATCGCCGAAGTCGCGGCCTCGCGTAATCGAGGATCGTTTGCGAGACCCAGATAATCGTTTGACGAGAAGTTAATGAAACAGCGGGCGCCGATTTCAACTTTGGGTCCCTGCGCGCTGCTGACTTCGCGAAGATGTCGATCCAACGCGCGCGCACGCAGCGCCTCCAATTCTTCTGCAAAGAGGTCCCGCATCACAGACGATTGAATTGCGACGCGAACCAATTGAGAATCACAAAATGAAAACGCGGTGCTTTGATCATATCGATTTACGAGTGAAAGACATGGAGGTGGCAAGAAAGTTTTACGGAAAATTCTTGCCGCAGCTTGGATTTGTTGAGGAAAGACCGGGAAAAAAATACCATACCTTTTATTCCGCCGGCGGGGATAAGCCGTCAGAATTCTTTGGCTTCACACGGGACAAAAATCACAAGCCAAACGGCACACGCATCGCATTCTGGGCAGACACGCGCGAAGAAGTGGATCGGCTTGCGAAGTTGGTGCGTAAGGCGGGCGGCAAAGCGCTCGAGGGTCCGGAAATCTGTAGCGGTTACAGCGCCGGCTACTATGCGTTCTTCTTCGAGGACCCAGAGGGCAACAAGCTAGAAATCTGTTGCCGCGAGCGTCCGATCATTGCGAAATGACGTAGTTTCGGCGAAGAGTTGAAGAATGAGTAATCCGGCGCAAGAGCCTGCGATTTTGCAGGAACCGCGTCGCCATCGCTATCTCAAGCTGATCGCGCTCTTCAAAATCGGCAAAGGCGTCCTGTTGCTTCTGCTTGGTGTTTCACTGCTTTTCCTGAATGCGCGGAGTCGCTGGATGGGTGCCCTGTCGAACTGGACCGCTGATGAAATCTTGATGGAACACAGCAAGGCAGTGGATTATCTGCTGAATAAACTGCAAGCCGTGCTCGCCGGCGGTACGTTGCGTGCCACGGGTTTTCTGGCCCTTTTTTACACGGCGTTATTTTTCACCGAAGGAATCGGCGTTTACATGGAGCAACGCTGGGCGGAACTGCTCATGATATTTGCGACAGCGGCCTTGATTCCCCTCGAGGTACGTCACATTTGGCATCATCCAGGAGTCGTAGGAGCGCTCATTTTGCTGGTGAACTGTTTCATCGTTTGGTTTCTGTATCGCGTGCTGAAGCGTGACAAGGCCAAAGCGCATATCACACAGCCGCGGGAACTGGTGGAGACACGTTAGGCAGATTCTTAACGTCCATTTCGCGCGGAGGCGCTCCATTACAAGCGGTTTACAGCGCGTCAAAGAGATCGAGATGTTGTTCGAGGTAACGCGTCAGGGGAAAAGTTTTGCGAACAGTCTCGCGCGCCTTGAGTCCCATCCCATTGCGCAATTCCATATCGTTGATCAGTTCCACGATTCGTTTGGCAGTCTCTTCGACCGATGAAACGAGGAAGCCATTTACGCCATCTTCAATCTGGTAGCGAATGCCGCCTACGTTCCCACCAATCACCGGCGTGCCTTTCCACATCGCTTCGGCCACAGTAAGCCCGAAACCTTCGCGTAACGATTTTTGCAGGACAACCGCTGCCCGCGTTTGCAAAGCATTTACCAGGGCTGTGTCGTCGCCACTGGTTAGAATTAGGATCCGCTCGTCCCGGCTGTCGCAGAGCGAATGGAAAATCTCTTCGCCCTCAGGGTCGTCGGTCGCAAAATTGCCGAGCAACACCAGCCGGGCATCGATTTGTTTCCGGGCCAGCTTGAATGCTTCCACGACTCCTTTGGGATCTTTCCACGGATCGAAGCGCGAAACCTGGACAACGAGTGGTAAATCTGTGGGTATCTTGTAGTGGGCCAGGCGTCCGTCGATCTCCTTGTCGCTCAGTTGACGATTCTTAATCGTGAACGGATCGATGGCCGGCATCATTATTCGTTGTGGTGGCTTCGTCTCCTGGGCGAATTCCTTACAGCTCAGGATCACCGCATCGTAATTATCGATCCAACGCTGCAGATACATCCATGTTTCAGTGTCTGGCCGGGAGAGGTCGAGATGACAACGCCAGATCCATGGCATTTCTTCTCATAATGCTCGATCAATGGCAGCGGCTGCGGGTCGTGCACCATGATGAAGTCGTACTCGAGAAAATTACGCACGCTGTTCTCGTAAATCACTTGTTCGAAGATTTTCTTTTTGATCTTGGAGAGATCAATTTCTCCTCCTTGAAGGGCATTGTGCATTTTCTTTGTGATCGAGAAGAAATCGGCTGTGCCTTGGATAACTCTCCACTCGGTGCGCAGTCCGAGGCTGTTCATGAGGAGCGTGAGTGAAGAAATTGTCTCGGCCACGCCGCCGCCATAGTACGTGGAATTAAAATTCGCGACGCGCAGGCCTTTCAATTTAGCGGCCTTTTGGCGAATTCGCTGAACGGTCTCCGTTCCAACAAGGGGCTCGTAATCTTCGATCTGGGTGATGCGATAATGGGCCATTTGTGAATGATTCGTTTATGGCCTCGGACACGCTCGCAGAAAGCGCGAGCAGCGATTTAGTTTTGCGCTACGTAGAGCTTGCCTGGCAATGAAGACGCCGAAAATAGACGATAAACTAAGGCTGCAGGGGGACTTCGGAGAAACCGACGCAATCTGTGTCGAGGTCCTCAAAAATCCAGCTACCGAGGAGGGTATTTTACTTAAGGTAATGACGCATGGCCCATTCGAGCAAGGCCAGCAAGTCTGGATAATCGGTCGCGATGGATCGAAGGTCGGCGCCACAGTTGAAAACGTTCTTGAGCAAACCATCGACAGCGAAGTGACGCTGTCCACAGTCCTGCCTGCGTAATCGGCGCAGGCTGGCGCGCCCTGAAGAGCCAATATCTGTTCCGTTACATGCAGGCTTGCTTTCGGCACGCGTTTTTACTGTGATTACGATGTGAGCGCCGCTCCCGATGAGGTGACTTCCCTGAGCGCGATTGGCGAAGACGTTCATCACGGTCCGGCGGCTTTTAATACCACGCATTGGAGCGTGGTACTGCAGGCACAGGGTGAATCGCCAGCGGCACAAGAGGCGCTCGAAAAGCTTTGTCGCACGTATTGGCGACCTATTTATGGCTTCGTGCGGCGACAAGGTGCTCGGAGCGAAGACGCGGAGGATCTCACCCAAGGGTTCTTTGCTTTATTGTTGGAGCGCAAAGATCTGAATACTGTCCGGAAAGAAAAGGGACGACTTCGTTCTTACCTGCTTACATCGCTCAAGAACTTTCTGATCGACGAACGGCGTCGTGTCATGGCGATCAAGCGAGGGAAAGGAGAACGGCTCATCCCGTTGGATGAGATTCGTCAGCGTGAGCGCATTGATTTTGAACGGAGCGACAGGTTGACGGCCGACCAAATCTACGAACGTCGCTGGGCGTTTACAGTTCTGGAGCAGGTGATGGCGCGGCTGCGGGACGAGTATCGTAGTGCGGGCAATCTGCGGTTCTGTGATCAGATGAAGAAAATGCTCATGGACGAACCGGGCCGGCCTTCGCAAGCCCAGGTCGCCAGCGAATTCGACATGACGGAGAACGCCGTCAAGCAAGCGTTTTACCGATTTCGTCAGCGTTACCAATCTTTATTCCGAGAGGAGATCGCCCACACGGTTGCCATACCCAGCGATATTGAAGATGAATTGCGCTATCTAATTGCTGTGGTCCGGACGTAACCTCTGATAGACTTTGACGCAGTAAAAGAGGGGAGTGCACACGCGACTCTCCAATATGACCAGTATACTCAGATCTTGGCAAAGGCGCGGTATGGGAATCCGAGCCGATGCGCAACAAGAAGGCGGTGAAACGGCAAAACTAACCGGGGTGACATCGTTAGCGCCCGCCAGAACGCCTGGGAACGGGGCAATGAACTCGCGGAATTTTTTCGCCGAGCTTAAACGGCGCAAGGTTTACAAGGTCGGCATCGCGTACGCAGTCGTGGCTTGGGTCTTGATGCAGGTCGCTAGCCAGATCTTTCCTTTTTTCGCAATTCCAAATTGGGCGGTGCGTCTGGTAGTGCTGTTGCTCATCATTGGTTTTCCTGTGGCATTGATCCTCGCGTGGGCGTTTGAACTGACGCCGGAAGGAATTAGGCGCACCGAGGATGTCGATCGTAGTACGTCGAGCGCGTTTAAGACTCGCAATCTGACCGTGGTTCTTGCGGAGGGTCCCGAAAAAAAGCTTCGGTGCCGTTTACTGCAACGCACTGGAGCATGGTGTTGGACGCGCAAAGCGAATTGCGAGCGGCGCGAGAGGCCTTGGAGAAACTTTGCCGCATTTATTGGCGACCCGTTTATAGCTTCGTACAGCGACAGGGTATTGGGCCAGCGGATGCAGAGGATCTCACCCAAGGATTTTTCGCGCTGTTATTGGAGCGACGGCACCATGACTGCCGCCGCCAACGCTCCTGGTGGAGGCCCTTTTGATACGAACGAGTATGGTCTCTGGCAGCGCGAGCCAGGCTCTCAGAATTACTCTTTCCACGATATATCTTACGCCTATGACGAAGACGGCACCTTTGCCGGATCGGGGGTAGTCACCGCCAATGTCAGTCTCACCGGCGCCAACAGCTTCACTTACAGCGCCACCCTTGAGTTTTTCGACCCTGACGGCAATCTGGTCTTCTCCGGCTGCGGCAGGGCGACTGGAACGCGGTTTGAATAAGACGAACCGGCTTGAAGACAATCTGCAAAGCTAAACAGAAAGATACGGGGTTTGGCGCGTTCTATCCGCGCCAAACACGTTTTACTCACGCACGGAAAGACCGGCTGCTAGTCGGCGATACGTTGCGCTATTATGATTTGTCTCGGAGATCGCTGCTTTGCAGTAGAACCGCGCCAACACGTTTCATTTCATTCAGTGCGCGATCGATATCGCCCCGCTCCAGCTCAATTCCGCGGCAACCATCGAGGATGACATGCGTGTTTAAGCCGAGCTCGCGCGCATCGAGCGCGCTGTATTTGACGCAGTAGTCCAGGGCCAGACCCATAAGGTAGATTTCTTTGATCCCGCGCTTGTCCAGGTAATGCGCGAGTCCAGTGTGGCGCCGGTGAGCGTTATCGAAGAACGTGCTGTAGCTATCTATGAGCGGGTCGACCCCCTTATGGAAGACATGGGCGATTCGGCTCGTCTCGAATGTGGGGGCAAACTCTGCGCCATGCGTGTTTTGAACGCAATGCACCGGCCAAAGGATTTGTACGATACCGTCGAGGATGATGTGATCACCCGGCTTTTTGCCCGGATGATTTGCGGCGAAGCTGCCGTGGTCGGGCGGATGCCAATCTTTGGTCGCAACGACGACATCAAAGCGAGACCATGTTGAGCGAAGCGAAACATCTCTGGCTTTTGCCTTGGCGTGCCGTCAAAGAAATGATCAGAGATTCTTCGCTTCGCTCAGAATGACAATGAGGGAACCTCGACAACGTTGAACAGATATGTTTCGCAAAGGGGAGAAGATGAAGTTGAGGGGTTTTCGAGCACGTACTGTCGGTGATGCGAACCCTCACCCTACCCTCTCGCTTGCCAAGGGAGAGGCGGAAGAAGCCTCTAAATGAATTGTTCACTTCAATTGTTCCGTCGCGCGATCAATCAATCTCGATCTTAGTTGGTGCAATGTTCGCTCGAGGCCGATTTTGTAACGTGTCGCGTTCTCTAGCCGCAAAATCTCGGGAGGCGCACAAGTGAGCTGAGTGCGCGCACGCTCACGCTCACGCGCCGCCTCGATGTTCGGCGCTTCATAAAGAAGTTGGCCTTTGCGGAAGATGGGCACCAGTAAATCAGAATAATCGGCCTCCGTGGGAATCTCCGTCTCCTCTTCAGTTTCGAGGTCTACAACCACACAGTGGTCGTTTATTCCGTGATCGATTTCGTAAATCGCGTCGGCGATGAATCTGCCGTTCGGCTGGCAAAAGCGGCGAACCTGCAACAAGCCCGGGTATGAAGTCTTCGCGGGTTCATCGGAAAGTTTGATGCGGTATTGCCATCGACTGCCGGGACGCCGAACTGCACCAAGTTTGTAAATGCCGCCCAAGGCAGCATCGGGCTGGCCGGTCGTGAGCTTTGTTCCTACGCCCCACATGTCGATCTTTGCGTCGTGCCGTTTCATGTCCGCGATGATGTGTTCGTCAAGGTCACCCGAGCAGACGATCTTTGCCTTTGTGAAGCCGGCTTTATCAAGCATTCGCCGCGTCTCGATGCTCAACGCGACGCGATCTCCAGAATCCAGCCGCACCCCGATCATTTCGTGTCCGTTCTGGCGCAACCTTCCAGCTACATCAATCGCGTGGCGCACCCCATCGAGAGAATTGTAAGTATCCACAAGGAAGACACAGTTGTTGGGCATCGCTTTGGCATACGCTCGAAACGCTTCGCTCTCGTTTTCGAAAAACATGATCCAGCTGTGGGCCTGCGTTCCGCTCACCGGAATTCCGAAGCGCTGACCGGCTTGCAAATTCGACGTACCCGCGCAGCCGCCAACACAGGCCGCTCGTGCCGCAGTCAAACCGCCATCAACGCCCTGCGCGCGGCGCAAACCAAATTCAATGACGGGATCATTTTGGGCAGCCAGACATACGCGCGCCGCTTTCGTCGCGATCAGGCTTTCGAAATTCAGAATGTTGAGCAGAGCCGTTTCCAGAAGCTGACATTGGATAACCGGACCGCAGACTCGAATCAGCGGCTCGTTCGGAAAAACCAGCGTCCCCTCGGGAATTGCATCGATCTTACAGGTCAGTCGCAAACTGCGCAAATAGTCGAGAAAACCGACACTGAATAGTGGCTTGCCGTCGTTCCCGAGCTGCGACGCGAGATAATCAATTTCGGTTTCGTCAAAATGGAATGCGCGAAGGAAATCGATGGCCGTCGCGAGTCCGCACGCGACTGTGAATTCGCCACCGAACGGGTTCTCGCGAAAAGTGACGTGGAACGCGGCCTCGTAATCACTCACCCCAGAATTCCAATAGCCACATGCCATGGTGACCTCGTAAAGGTCGGTCGTTAGGGCGGAATAACTGTGCGCTGACGTCTTCACAATGGACTCACAAATTTAAACAGCCGGTCCGAGTTCGCGAGTTTTGGGGAGCGCAGGCTGGAAGCCTGCGTTCCCCGGAGGCGACCGCGGCCCTGTCGCATAACGTTTCCCAGATGAGTGGCGATGAAGCGAAGATCAAAGAAGCCTGAACGCAGTTTTCAATTCCTGCGAGTCAACGAGCGAGGAGGCAAGCCGCGGAAGCGCGGCCTAACCGAGATCCGTGGGCCGTATTACTCCGTTATAGGTCGGCGTTACCTTGAAGATCTGTTCGAAACGATGGGCGCCTACGTCGATTCGCTGAAGTTTGCGGGCGGTTCGTTCACGCTCATGCCAGAACGAGCGGTGCAAGACATCATCGAGCTTTGCCACGAACATGAGGTGCTCGTTTCGACCGGCGGTTTTATCGAGCGCGTGCTCGTGCAGGGCGACGACGCCGTGCGGAAGTATGTCGCCGAATGCAAAAAGCTCGGGTTCGATATCATCGAGATCTCGGCTGGGTTCGTCTCGATTCCGACTGATGATTGGCTGCGGCTGATCGAATTGGTGCGCAAATCGGGATTGAAAGCGAAGCCGGAAGTGGGGATTCAATTCGGCGCCGGTGGCGCGAGCGCGGCTGAGGAGCTAAAGGCGGAAGGTACGCGCGACCCGAGCTGGGCCATCGCACAGGCAAAGCGATTTCTCCACGCCGGAGCGGAGATCATCATGATCGAAAGCGAAGGCATTACTGAAAGCGTCGATCCATGGCGGACGGACGTTCCCGCGAAATTCATCAACGAGATCGGCATGGAGAAACTGATGTTTGAAGCCGCCGATCCCGATGTGTTCGAATGGTACATCAAGAACTACGGTGCAGATGTGAACCTGTTTGTCGATCACAGCCAGATCGTTCAATTGGAATGCCTGCGTGCCGGGATCTGGGGGACAAAGAGTCTTTGGGGACGCGTGGTGACTTATAGGGAATGACGAAGCAGGAATGAAGAATGACGAATGAAGTTCGACTGCTCAAATGACGAAGAATGGCGAGTAAAACTGTTTCGTCATTAGGGTTTCGTCATTCTTTTGTCATTAGACATTCGTCATTTGCCAGTGAGGTGAAGTGAAAACCAATCGCTGGCGAGTTTGGCAACTTTCTCCAGCGTCCCCGGTTCTTCGAAGAGATGCGTCGCACCGGGGATGATCTCGAGTTTCACTTCGCAGTGCATCCTATCGCATGCTTGCTCGTTTAACTCGATGACGATGTCATCGTTGCCGCCGACAATGAGCAGGGTTGGTGCCTGCACTTTTGGCAAAGCGTCGCCCGCGAGATCGGGACGCCCCCCGCGCGATACGACCGCGCCTACATCCTGCGGAACATCGACCGCCGCCACGAGGGCCGCAGCGCCGCCTGTGCTCGAGCCGAAATAGCCAATCCGCAAATCGCACGTTTGTGGTTGCTGCTTTGCCCACTTTGTCGCTTGAACAAGGCGTTCCGCCAGCAAATGGATATTGAACCGAAGCTCGCGAGTCTGGATGTCGATCGCTTCCTCGTCCCTCGTGAGCAAATCAAAAAGCAGCGTCGCCAGTCCGGCGTCGTTGAGTGTGCGCGCCACAAATTGATTCCGCGGACTGTGGCGGCTGCTCCCGCTGCCATGGGCGAAGAGCACCAGCGCAACCGCGCTCTTAGGAAGATGCAACGTTCCCGAGAGAATTGCTCGCCCGGCCTGAATTTGCGCTTCAATCATCTTTTACGCCTGCTTTGAGTCAACTCGACTTTCTCAGGATATGTCCCGCACGGAGCCGCCAAGCAGCTCGCGCACGTCTTGGTCAGTTGTCTGCGAGAAATCTTCGTAATACTGGCCGACTGCTTGAAAGAATTCAGGCGTGCTCAGGCAGATCGTTTCGTCGGCTTGTTCTTCGATCTCATGGCATGTATCCGGCGGACCGACCGGCACGGCTACGACGATCTTAGCGGCGCCGCGCTGTCGCAGCGCCTTTACTGCGGCGCGCATCGTTGCCCCCGTGGCTAATCCATCATCCACCAAAATGGCAATCCGATCCCGCAACTCCGGTGCCGGGCGTCCCTCCCGATAGATTTGTTCTCGCCGCTGCAGTTCTGTTGTTTCCCGCGCGGTAATGGTCTCGATTGCCTGGTCTGCATGTGGGATCGCGCGCATGACATCTTCATTCAAAACACGCACGCCGCCGGAAGCGATGGCTCCGGCAGCTAGTTCCTCAAAACCCGGGACACCGAGCTTGCGCACGATAAAAACGTCGAGTGGCGCACGAAGGCGTTTTGCAACTTCGTTGGCAACAGGCACGCCGCCGCGGGGCAAACCGAGCACAATCACGTCGTCGCGATCTGCATATTTCTCGAGCTTCTCCGCGAGTACCCGCCCCGCTTCGATTCGGTTTGGAAAAGCTCGGTCCATGCGGCTAGTCTCGCCGCTTTATGCTGCCGAGGCGAGCGCCTTCCTCTTAGGATTTCGCTTCTGCGCGCAGTGGCGCGTTGTTAAAACTCTCGGTTCAGCTGGCGGGATTCCGATTAGGCCAGGGTGGGGGTGGCGGAAGCTCGTAGCGTTTCGTCTTTAGTTCTTCCTGAATCTCCTGGATCGCACGGTCCAGTTGCTGATCTTCGCCTTTGAATTCTTTCCCGGGGTCGTTATCGACGACGATGTCGGGATCGACACCGCGACCTTCAACGATCCATTGTTTGCCGTCCTTTGAATACGGAGCGAATTCCGGCTTGAAGAATTGGCCGCCATCGGCGAGCGGCAGCGACTCTCGTATGCCAATGACGCCACCCCAGGTGCGTTTACCGATCAATTTGCCAAGTCCAAGCGTTTTAAAACGATAGGGAAAAATATCGCCATCCGATGCGGAGAATTCGTTGGTTAACGTCACCATCGGACCCGTGAACGTCTGCGGCGGGTCGGTTTGGGGCATGCTGTTGCGCGCCATGCCGACCATTACCAGAGCGCGCCGCAACCGCTCGATCACCAGGGGCGAGACAAATCCGCCCCCGTTGCCGCGAACATCAACAATAAGCGCGTGTTTGCGGATTTGCGGGAAGTAAAGCTTCGTAAACTCGTTCAATCCGGGCTGGCCCATATCTGGGATGTGCAGGTAACCGACTTCGCCGCCAGTTTTCTTGTTTACGTAATCGATGTTCTTTTGCACCCAATCGAGATAATAAAGCGGCGCTTCGTCATCGATAGGCACCACGGTCACGTCGCGCGCGCTGGCGTCAGTTGGTTTGGAGTTCACGCGGAGGATGACCTGTTTGTCGGCAGTGGCGATTAGCGCGTCGTAAAGATTTGGCAGGCTCGCGATCGGCGTGTTGTTGATTGCCAGAATGTAATCGCCCGGGTTCACATTCACGCCGATGTCGGTTAGTGGCGAGCGCGTTTTCTTGTCCCAATTTTCGCCTGGCAAAATGCGTTCGATTCGATAGGCGTGCGTGGCCGGATCACGCGAAAATTCCGCACCGAGGAGGCCGAGCTTGATTCGCGGTGTGTCGGGGCGCTCGCCGCCGCCAACGTACGTGTGGCCGTTGTTCAACTCGCCAATGAGCTCGCCTAACAGGTAGGTAAGATCATTGCGATGATTCACAAACGGGAGCAACGCAGCGTATTTGTCTCGCATTGCTTTCCAATCGACCCCGTTCATAGTGGGCGAAAAGAAGAAATCGCGCATTTGTCGCCAGCATTCGAAGTAGATTTGGTTCCACTCGGCATGCCGATCCAATTGCATGTCAAGCTTCTCGATCTTGTGCTCGTGATCTTTGGTTTCGAGCTTGTCCTTCGGGACATTAATGATGGCGTAATCTTTTTTGATCTTCACCAGCATCTTTTTGCCGTCGAATGTGATTTGGTAATTGTTCGCGTCGCCTAGGACGGTCTCCTTGCGATCGTCCACGTTGTAAACACAAAGGTGCGATTTCCTGTCTCTTTCAGGGAAGCCTTCTTGGTCATCTTCGCCGATTTCATCAGCGGCGGTGCGGCGTAGATAAAAGATCCGCCCGTCATCCAACATACGGATGTTGCGATAGTTTCCCGGCGTAATTTCCAAGCCGACGATCCGATTCTGGATTCCATCGGTATCCACTTTTACAATGACTGGCTTCTTTGGCTTTTCTTCCGTTTTTTTTCCGGCGGCTTTTTCTTCCGGCTTTTTCTCTTCGGCTTCCCTTGCTTTTTCCTTTTGTCGTTTCTCCTCAGCCTTGCCGACTTCATCGCTCTTCGGAGCGAGAGGGTTTGCCGTTTCTTTTGCCAGCGTCACCAGATAAACGCGCTGCATGTCGCGATACACGTTTGCAAATTCTTCGTCGCCAAATGTCGGCTTGAAATCACGCGCCGAACCGAGAAGTAGATATTTTCCATCGTCGCTAAAGACTGTTTCGCCGGAGCCGTACCAGCTATCAGTGACAGCAGTCTGCTGTTTGTTTGCCACTGAGTAGAGATAGACACGCGACATCCCATTTTCCTCTGGGCGCGCCCAGGTGATCCGCTGGCTGTCCGGCGACCAGGCGTAACCTTCAATCTCTCCGTATTTGTCCTGATCGACCTGCGTCACTGCTTTGCTCGCAACATCGACGTAGCGCAATCGCTGCAACCGGTCGCTCCAGAGCAGTTTCTTGCTGTCGGGCGACCATTTTGGCGCGTAGTAATAGGTGTCGGCGCTACTTGTAATCTGCTGGGGCTCGCCTTTGCCGTCTTGAGACCGAACGTAGAGTTCGTTTTCACCGGTCACATCCGAGTTATATGCAATCCATTTTCCGTCTGGCGACCAAACCGCATCGCGCTCGTGTGCGCCTGAAGTTTTGCTCAAGTTGCGTGGCGTTCCGTTCTTTGCCGGCACGGAAAAAAGATCGCCGCGTGCCACTGTGATGGAACGCTCGCCATCCGGCGCGAGGTTCACAGATTCGATATGTTTGGCTGCATCGACAAACGCTGAGCGTCCAATCGCGAAATCTTCCTTGATCTCGATGGGCACCGGCGTTGCCTGACCGCTCGCGAGGTCGTAGCGCCAGATGTAACCCGCTTGCTCGAACACGATCGAGTCTTTGCCGATGGACGGGAACTTGATGTCGTAGTCTGTAAAGTGAGTGAGTTGCTTTTCCTTCGTCGCAAGGTCGATAACGAACAAATTCATGCGATTGTCGCGGTCGGAGATGAAATAGATCTTGTTGTCCGGTCCCCACATCGGGCAGATGTCCTGCGCGGGATTGTTTGTCAGATTTTCGGTGGCGCCTGTTTTGAAATCGTAAATCCAAACATCGTCCGCCATGCCGCCACGATAATGTTTCCAGGTGCGGAACTCCCGGAACACATGGTTATAAGCCATTTTGGAATCATCCGGTGAAAACGAAATGAAACCGCCGCGTGGCACCGGGAGCTGTTGCGGCAATTCCGCGTCCAGCCCGACGGTAAATAGTGCCCCGATGAAATCGTTGAACGACTTCATACGCGAACGGAAGACGATCAGTGGCTTGGTGTTTTGCCACGCCATCACGATGTTGTTAGGCCCCATTCGGTCGGAGATGTCATCCCGGCCGAGCGTGGCCGAAGTCGTCAGACGTTTCGGCGCGCCGCCCTCGGCTAGCATCACATAGACCTCCGTGTTGCCGTCGTATTGCGAAGTGAAGGCGATCTGATTTCCGTCCGGCGAGAAACGCGGGAACGAGCTATAGCCTGGGCCGCTCGTCAGGCGTCGCGCAATGCCACCCTCTTTGCCGACTGTATAAATCTCACCGGCATAGCAGAAGACGATTTGCGTTCCATTCGTGGTCGGGAAACGCAACAGGCGCGTCGTGTCGGGCAATTTTTGCGCGGAGACGAGCGAAATCGAAATTAGGCCGCAGGTGGCCAAACAGAGAAGAAAAAGAGATCGAATTAGCGTGTTCATGGAAAAAGATTGAAGTGAGCAAGCTGCCTTTGAACACATCAAAAGCAACAATTTGGATGCAGGCGCAGCGCTTTTGGATTCAGCCAGTGAGGCTGGTGATGAATAAATGGGATGCAACTGAGATTTTAGCTAAAACGCCGCTGAGCTTTGTTTTTGTCTGAAAAGGGTGCACTGCGAAGCACACCGGCGGAAGGGGTGGGATTCGAACCCACGGTGGGTTTCCCCACGCTCGATTTCGAGTCGAGTGCCTTAAACCGGACTCAGCCACCCTTCCAATCGCTCGATATTGTCGAACTTATTTTATGATGCGCAATTCTCAGCCGGCACTTGCATTTGCAAAGCCAAAGCGTGACACGAGCGTTTCAGTGACGCGATGGATATTACACTTACCGATGGCGGAATCGAGACGCGGATCATTTATGAATTCAAACGTTCGATGGGCGACTTCGAGGCATACAGGCTCCTGGCAGACGAAGCGGGCCGCGATATTCTGCGGCGAATCTACCAGAGCTATGCCGACATAGCAGCTCGACACGGTTTGCCGATTCAGCTTGGGTCGCCCACGTGGCGCGCCAGCCGTAAATGGACAAAGGATGTCGAGAGCGTGAACGCCGCTGCGGTGGAATTGCTGAGCGCCGTTACGCAAGAGTTTACTGGTGCGCGGATCATCCTTGCAGGCGTGATCGGGCCGGCGTCAGATGGCTACGCGACTGACGAAGCTCTCAGTGCCGACGCTGCCTTTGCTTACCATCGAGACCAAGCCAATGTCCTTGCGAGACTGGATGTCGATCTTCTCTACGCGCCAACCTTTCCAGCGTTTTCAGAACTGTCTGGTGTTGCCCGCGCCATGGCGGAAACCGGTCGTCCATATGCGTTGGCACCGATGCTGCACCCGAATGGCACGATGCTCGAGGGGACACCACTTGCAGACGCAATCACCCGAATCGACGCTGAGATGTCTCCAAATCCGCGTCATTACATGATTGGCTGCCTTTACCCCACACACGCCCGAACCGCGCTGCGGACATTACGCGCTTCGCGGCCCGATCTCGTTGAGCGTGTTCGCGGATTAAAGGCCAATGCCTCACCGCTTTCGCCCGAGGAGCTCGACAAACTAAAGCATCTGGCCGCGACTGACGTTCAGGTTTGGGCGCGGGACGAATTAGCATGCGCGCGTGAGTTCGATCTTGCCATCCTGGGTGGCTGCTGCGGAACCGACGAACATTACGTCGAGGCTTTGGCCAACGCGGTAGTTGGGTAAGGGTGGGGTTGACGCTTCCTTAGGCAAAAAATGTTACAATTTTGGGCTTGCCATGCCTGAACAGAGGGCTGCATATTGTATGTTCCAAGGACAGCCACGCTATTACTTGTTGTTCACTAGGATTCACAAGTTGTTTGCGCCGTTGTTCACAAGTATTCGCATCTTATTGAAAACCTCAACCCTCCCTCACCGCCATGATTCAACTAAAACCCGGAATTCCGCCTGCCTCCCTTAAAGGACCAGCTGAACCCCCAGTACGCCGAAGAAACAGGGCCGACAAAAAGAAAAGGAGCGGCCTGCGTTTTGAGCGCGTGTTCAGCGATGCCGCAGTTGCGCCATTTGATCAAGTTGAATGGGAACGGCGCATTGCGGAGATCACCGATGACAGTGGAAAAGTGATCTTCAAGCAGGACGACGTTGAAGTCCCGAAAAGCTGGAGTGCACTCGCGACCAAAATAGCTGTCTCGAAATATTTTTACGGCGACATCGCGAACGGCACCGATCCATACAAGGGCGGACGAGAAACTTCGGTGCGACAATTGATTCATCGCGTCACGCGCACGATCGCCGATTGGGGACTGGCGGATGGCTACTTCGCGGATGCGGAAGCTGCTGAGGTTTTCTACGACGAACTGACCTGGTTGTGCTTGAACCAATACGGCGCGTTCAACTCGCCGGTCTGGTTCAACGTCGGCTTGTATCATCAATATGGCGTGGGCAAAGGCGCTGGGGCCGGCAATTATTTCTACAATCGCGAAACCGGCAAAGCGGAACGCGCCGCGTCGCAGTACGAGTATCCGCAGGGAAGCGCGTGTTTCATCCAGAGTGTAGAGGACACGATGGAAGACATCATGCGGCTGGCGATGAGTGAAGCGATGCTTTTCAAGTATGGCAGCGGCACCGGCACCGATCTTTCTTCGCTCAGATCAACGAGAGAAAAATTGAGCGGCGGGGGCAAACCTAGCGGACCGCTCTCGTTCCTGAAAGTTTACGACCAGGTTGCGAACGTGGTGAAGAGCGGCGGCAAAACGCGGCGCGCGGCAAAGATGAACACGCTCAAAGATTGGCACCCAGACATCGAAGAGTTCATCGATGCGAAACAGAAGGAAGAAAAGAAGGCATGGGCGCTTATCGAGCAGGGCTACGATGGCAGTTACAACGGCGATGCGTACGGCTCGGTCATGTATCAGAACGAAAATGTGAGCGTGCGGGTAAGCGATGAATTCATGGAAACGGCGCTGGAAGGCCGTGAGTGGTGGACGCGCCGCGTAACGGACGGCAAACCGTGCGAATGCAAAGATGCGCGCACGCTGTTGCGCAAGATCGCTGAAGGAACGCACATCTGCGGCGATCCTGGAATGCAATTCGATTCCACGATCCACAAATGGCACACCTGCAAAGGGACAGGCCGTCAAAATTCCACCAACCCGTGCTCGGAATATCTGTTCCTCAATAACACGGCGTGCAATCTGGCTTCGCTGAATTTGATGAAGTTTAAGACTCCGGAGGGCGACTTTGATATCGAGCGTTTCAAAACGGCGGTGCGCATTTTCATTACAGCGCAGGAGATCATCGTGGATAATGCGAGTTATCCGATCAAAGAAATCGCGGAGAACTCGCATATTTTCCGCACGCTCGGACTGGGCTACGCGAACCTCGGGTCGCTCATCATGAGCTACGGGTTCGGTTACGACAGTGTGGAGGGCCGGGCGCTCTGTGGCGCGATCACGGCGATCATGACTGGCGAAGCTTACGAGCAAAGCGCGCGATTAGCGGGGGCGATCGGGCCATTTCCAGGTTACCGCGACGCGCGCGCCAGCGGCATGCCGAAGCCAGTCGCCAAGGACAACGTCGAGTCGATGCTGGAAGTAATCGAGCTGCATCGCCAGGCGGTGCGCGAAATCTCGGACGCGAAGAAATTCGCGCATTTGAAAGAAGAAGCTGCAAAAGTTTGGGACAGCGCCGCGGAAATTGGAAAGCGCTATGGTTATCGAAACGCGCAAGTCACTGTGCTCGCGCCGACGGGCACAATCAGTTTCCTGATGGATTGTGACACAACAGGAATCGAGCCGGACATCGCGCTGGTGAAATACAAACTGCTCGCGGGCGGCGGAATGCTCAAAATTGTCAACCAAACGATCAAACCTGCGCTGGAGAAACTCGGTTACAATTCCGACGAGATCGAACGCATCATCGCGCACATTGACGCTTTCGACACCATCGAGGATGTCATTGATACGGATGGATCTACAATTTCATCCGGATTGAAACCGGAGCATTTGCCGATATTCGATTGTGCGTTCAAGCCGTTCAAAGGCGAGCGCAGCCTCAATTACATGGCGCACCTTCGAATGATGGCCGCAGCGCAGCCGTTCCTCAGCGGTGCAATTTCGAAGACGGTCAATATGCCGGAAGCTGCCACTGTGGATGACATCATGAACACCTACGTCGAAGGGTGGCGGCTTGGTTTGAAATCAGTGGCGATTTACCGCGAGGGATCGAAACGATCCGCGCCTTTGAATACCCGAAAGACAAAAGACATGGGCACTGCAGCCGCCGATACCGACGGCGGCGTCTCCACCGTTACGGGGGATGAGGATCTTCAAAAACGCATTCTCGAACTGGAACAGGAAGTAGCGTCGTTGCGCGGTCTGGTCGATCAACCGGTGCGCCACCGCATGACCGACACTCGCATGTCGCTCACCCACA
>WNFY01001220.1_pt1 | contig 31208 bp, 30 predicted proteins | sample 5400091 | NCBI WGS metagenome assembly WNFY01 (sample SAMN13153364, study PRJNA577476) | soil metagenome | isolation source: 60 cm soil or saprolite under grassland replicate 1 | place: USA:California | collected 2016-06-15 | reverse complement strand
AGAACGCACCGCAGAACGCATCCACGCGAACCGGCAACCATTCACAGTTGTCCCGAACCAAACTGTTCGCGTCGATATGACCATCTTCATAGGACCCGCTAAGGGTCAAGCTTCCGCGTACTCGGGTTAGGTTAGTTTGGAAATCGGGCGGGTCTGTGAAAAGTATCCGCTAGTTTCTGCGCTGATGTTATCCATCGCCAAGTCTCTGGTCACTGCCTGCATCTTTCTGATGCTTGCCGTCAGCGCATCGATCAACGCCGCGGCGCCAGGTTTCCTAGAGGAGCGCCGGCGGATGGACACCCGCTTGGACGCGATCGTGCGTAAGCGAGGCGCCTCTTTCCGAATGCTCTTACGCGCGCGCGAGGGCGGAACAGGCGTAACCCCCGGGCGGCTTTCTCGAAAGTCTACACACGCGTGGGGCGCAAGGCGCTTCTGGCCAATCGAGGTCAAAGCTGAGCAGCGATGCGCCGACCCTTTCCGACAGATCTTGACGCGTGCGCGCGAGGCACAGCTCGACAAGCGCTACATCTTGTGTCGAATCTACTTGAATTGCCATACATCTTGCGCAAATCTGTCAAACCAGATGGAGCGCCCTATTGATGACCTTACCGGCCGTAGGTTTGGGAGATGGATCGTTTTGCCTCGCGAAGATATTGAATCGAACTACCGGTGTCGGAAATGGCTCGTTCAGTGCCAGTGCGGAAAGCTTCGGCTCGTCCCTGGACAGGATCTCTTAAATGGGCGGTCCACATCTTGCGGCTGCCCATCGCGTTGCAAAAACACTGGTGATGCGAAGACCTCCGCGCGCAGTTTGGCGCTGCGAACGCGACTGCAACGCGTTATGGAGGAGGTTCGACCAGAGAGATTAGAACCCTGTAAAACTGGCGGTGTGCCGCACAACTAATTCGCCATCGCGACCACAGTTTCGGTGGTCGGACAACAGTTGCTGCGAGTCCCTACCGAGGAGTTTCGCTATGATCTTCACGCGCGCGGGCAAGCCCAAGTATGAGCGGCACGAAAAAAAGGATTGTTTCTGCCGGACCCAGGTTCGGAAGCATACCTACCCTCGCCAGACAGGCGACGCAACGCCGCGAACGGTCGGGGAGTTTCGCAAAGGTCTTCCGCGCGCGCGAGCAAGCCGGGGTGACTTTCGTTATGATCTTACGCGTGCCCGCGTGGGGAGCCGTGGGACTTTCCGAATCATCTCCACGCGCGCGCGAGAAGGTGGCAAGAAATAAGGATTGTTTTCCGCCCGGCCCAGTTTCGAAGCCTACCTACCCCCCCCAGCCTAGTGACGCAACACCGTAGAGCATCCTCTCATGAAATTAGCGGCTAGCATAGGCTCAAGGTGATCGAAACGGAACCAAGCTAATACTCAAGTGCTAAAGACGCATTACAAAGCGATATGGACAGGCGCAATGACGCGGGCGCAGGGCGTCTATCTCCGGCTCGAAGTCCTCGGAGTTGGCTGCGCTTTCGAGTGATGCGGCGCATAAAATAATTTATTCGCGAGCGCCTGCACACGAGTAACATCTTCTGGTGTTAATGCGTCACGCGGCGGCAAAATAGGGGCGGGCAGCGCGGCTTCCATTGCGTCCTGCCGTCGCCGAATGATGCGGCGAAAATCCGCGACTGAAATTTTGCCAGCTACTAGTGGCAACTGCATCGCGGACAGCGCAGCGCGACTGTAGCCGGTATGCTTAGCAAGCTGACTTAGGTTAAGTGCGCGATAAATATTAGTCATTGCCGTCGCTTGTGGCATTGCATCTCACGGCCAGCTTCAAAAGTGCTCACGCTTTGGCTGCACCGGCGGCAGCTGTACTTCAATGGCCCGCGCGGTCAGCCGCTTCTGGTCGCGGCGTTCTTTGTCATTAATAATCAGGCCCTGAATGTAATCGCTCAGGTTGCCGTCCCCACCTTCGAGTATAGCTTCCCAGCAAAACTTCAGTCGCAACCACGGCAGGCTAATCGTTGGCCTGATCGTGGCGAGTTCGCCTCCATCCGGCGGCCCGGATTCTATCGCTTCTCTCAGTTGGTGTGCAGTCATGAGTGCGCTCTATCGCATAGTAGGTAATCCGACACGAATTTTTCTTCCTTTTTTTTGTAACATTTTATCGTGACTGTCGAATCATCTGCACGTTTACGAACTCCGCCCGGGCGCGCGTACCTTGTGCGGTATCACCATGTATCGGCAATAGGGCGCGCTTTCTCCGTTCCGTCTTCAGTTTGGCAAGTTTGCGGTAAGAGATACCGAAATTCCGAAGCTTTCCCGCCTGGGTGGCGCTTGTCACCGGGTCGAACAATCTTTACCACGCCCAACTCGGCGAGAGCAAGATTGATATCGTACGCTTTTTGATGGCTCAGGCCGGGAAAAGCTTTTGCGCTGTCGCGACAACTCAGAAAATATGTGTTGTTCTTATTTGTAGATCGGCGAGACAGTTCGCAGTGAACCGCCGCGATTCTGCGCCAACTCTCCGGCGCGTCCGCGTAGTCCGGTATCACGGGCAGTTCAGAAACTGAAAGCGCTGAAACGTGCTCAAGCGCCTTCTTGAGTGTGTCGCCTTCGCCTGTCGGTACGCGAACCTTTCCGAGCTCTGCGAGATAGGAAGCTAAGTAATCGTCGCGCGTTTTGGGATCCACGTACCACCCAGAAGCGCGATACCAGACATTGAATGCCAGCATCCGTTCGCCAATAGTGAGTTTCCGGCCGATTTTTTTCTCAAGGGCTCTTACGCTGCGCGCAAGCTCGAAGCGTCTCCTGTCCGCCGCATCGCTCGCGCGACAGGCACAGCGCGCCGCCAAGTCTTTAAGCTGTTTCTCTAGCTCTTGTCCGTTGGACACAGGAGACACAGAGATACAAGGAGACTCAGAATAACCAAGAAGCTCAAGAGGTTCACGAGGATCAGGAGGCTCAGGGCACTCAGGAGGCATATGAAGCTTAGGGAGGTGCAAATGCCGCTTAGCCTCTTCAGCCTTCCAGCCTACATCCTCATTGCTAGCACTCATGACGCACTTCCCGCTAAGACGCCTTCGCTGTCCACAGTTTCTAGGGGTTGGCTAGTCATACGGTTTCCGGTGACTGTGGACATTTCTTCGCTCGTAAAATTGAGCTGAACCCGTCTTACGGAGCGGTCTTTAAGAGATTTTTGATAGCATTGGTTCCTAGCTCTTCGTGATGCTTTCTGGCAAGAGAGGCAGACGCGGCAGCGCAGATCGAGTGTCTCGACCTTACAAAGCGGACACTTGCGCATCCGTTGTTTAACGCGTGCTCGCTGCTTTGCCCTTTGGTAGGTTTCTAGCCGTCTTGCTTTCTGGCACTGAGTGCATCGACGTTCAGGCCATGTGATAGCTACGGCCCCGCAATCGCGGCAAAAGTGCTTCCTGTGAGTAATGCGCAGAATCTCGCTCTCCATTATCGGCAGCCAGGCAGTCGGGGGCATGTTCTGCGTATAACGCCAGAAGTCCTCAATTGCCGCGACCTGTGGCAAGGCAGCCACGAGCTTGGCGTAAGCCGCTTCTTTTGCTTCGTAGAAAATGAGCCACGCAGCCAGGTCGTGGCCAGCGTCAAATATCTTGCGCGCTTCCGTTACCGCATAGGAGAAGTCTTGCAGCGGCTTCATCGCTGGCCTCTTTGCGTTGGGTTGTATTCGCGGCGTCGTTCTAGAATGCAATCGACCTCTGTGTGCGGAATTAAGAGCCTTCCACAGTCGGCGATTGGCTTTACCCGACCAGCATAAATCTGTCGATAGGCCCAAGTCGGCGAGCGACCAAAAAGGGCGGCAAATTCAGCGGCGTTATAGCCGAGCCGTTCGTTTAAGGGGATTGGTTCACGCGCAACACGCGATTGCGTCTGCGCCCGATGTCAGTGATCTGCATTGTGTATCGCGGATACCTAATCAATGCATATCCATAAGGCATCGCAAGCCTAAAATTTTTGGCGAAAAAAATAACGCGTTGCCTGCGATTCGTAACACGCGGGCGAAATTATGGTGACGAAGTTTATTGCGCGCGGCCGTGCGTTTGCGCTCTGCAGCTAGATGACGTGTTTATCTCGCCAAGCGGAATGTAATAATGTCGGCTTGCTCATGCGGACCTGGTGCAAATGTCACACGCTGCGCTTGCGCAATGCTGTGTTCACGCCGCAATATCCACACCGCTTTCGATGCAGCGCGTTGCGAACAAATGCCGTAGATAATGATGCGTGATTCGATCTATTCCCACCTTTTGGCACGCGCGATTAAGAGCCTTTTGACACTCGCGGACGCGGAATACTTTCGCGTCTAAGGAGTCGCCGGGACGTTCACTCCGCATTCGTTCAAAGAGGGCCCGCGCATCGGGAATAAGCGGGACGCGGCGTAATTCCCAATTTTTCGTTCCGGTTTTGGCATCGCCGCGCACAACGATTTCGCCAGCCTCAAAGTCTACGTCCCGCCAGGCGATCTCTCGCGCCTCGCTAATTCGGCAACCGGTGAAAGCCAAACCGGCCGCCAAGTCCGCGCAGTTGATTGAGTCGCGGCTGTGGCCGGCGCGCATTTCGGCAATTAGTGAATTGAATTTGTCTGTTGTCGGCAATGAAACTCGCTTGCCACGCACGGCAAAACGTTTTACGGCGGCAGCCGGGTTGCTATAAACGACGCCACATTCGACAGCAACATTGAGAACGTGTCTGAGAACGGAGAGGGTGTTGTTGTATCGAGTCGGCGATGCCGTCTTTGCATAGGCGCTCGCCCATTCCCGGCAATCGGACTGGGTGATCTTCCGAACTGCGATTTGGGAAAGACCCGGCCAGGTTTTTTGAAGCGCCGCCAGACATTCCCGCCAATAACGGCGCGTGCTCTCCTTGAGGTCAGGATCGTCATCGAGATTGCGGAGGTGAATCGCAGCCGCCTCGCCGAAAGTCATCTTCGCCGACACTTCTCCTTTGCTCCGGCGCTGGCGATGCTCCTTTAGGAATTCGGCAAGCCTCGCTTCAGCTACGCCGAGGTGTGACGTTTTAAGCGACTTCCAGATTTCTTTGCCGTTCGCGAAAGCTCTGGCATAATAGCGCCCGGACTTGTGGCGAACCAGATTTTGGAGCCGCGTTCTTTGCCATGTTTTCGCTGTTTTTTGCTCTTTCATGGCTTTGACCGTAGAAGATGACCGTGAAAAACGCAAGAAAATCTTCCGATCTAGGCCATGTTACATAGCAAATGCGCCCGTAGCTCAGCCGGATAGAGCAACGGATTTCTAATCCGTGGGTCGGGTGTTCGAGTCACCCCGGGCGCGTAGCAACTTTACCAAGGCCGGCTTGCACCCGCGCTGTTCCTAGTGACGAGATTTCTAATCTTCGGCCTCGCTGCGCTCGTCGCTCGCCTGTTTCCCTTTCGGGGTCGCGGGAGTCCGACTCGCGCCCTGAGTGTCGAATAATTTGATTGAATCATCGACCGGCGCGGATTTCGAATGATTCGGCCGGTTTGTTTCAGATAAGGCAAAAATCTCTCGGAAAATCTCCGCCAGGCGCTCCGCTCCCTCTCCCGGAACAGTCATCATGTTGCAGACGTCGCCGACGTAAAGTTTTGTCTGCCGTCAGGCTTGTTTTTTGATGGCAGAAACGCAATTGGCCGCATGGGTTCCTTTTGCTTTATTCGGTTCGCAACGCCGTCATCGGATTTACCCGACTGGCGCGGCTCGCCGGGAAGAAACAAGCAAGAAGCGCCGCAGTCGCGAGCATCAAACTTGCACCGACGAGCGCCAACGGATCCGTGGGACTTACTTGATACAAGATTTTGGCCAAGACGCGCCCTGCAGCGAGTGAAAGAAGGAGACCGATGCCCACAGCCAGAGCCGTTTGCATCGCACCTTGTCGCATAATCAGGACGAACACGTCGCGCCGATGTGCACCCAATGCCATGCGGATTCCGATTTCCTGGGTCCGGCACGCGACGGCATAAGCTTTCACGCCATAAACACCCACGACAGCTAAGGCGAGCGCAATTGCGCCAAAAACACCGAAGAGAGTTGCCCCAAGTTTGACGATCCAAAGATTGGGCGATCTCTCGATCAGGTCGACATATGGCGTCATCTGCAGCAGTGGCAGATCGGGATCAATCTCGCGCAGGGTGTGACGCAGTGTCGGAATCAACGCGACGACAGCACGTCGATCTTGCGTATTGAGCCGCACATGCAGGTAGGTCTGGCCGCTGTATCCCTGCGCCAACGGCACAAATAATCGGCAAGTGACGGAATCGTTCTGAATGTCATGCCGGTGCTTACTCACGACACCGACAATTTCCATGTCGTTAGGCGAGCCGTCCTTCGGCGGTTGCGAGTAGCGAATATGCTGACCGATCGGGTCCTCATTCGGGAAAAGTTTCTTTGCCGTTTCTTCGTCGATAATCGCCACGCGACGCGAGTCTTTGTTTTCGCATTCGTTCTGGGTGAAATCGCGACCTCGCAGCAGCTTTATGCCGAGCGCCTCGCAGTAACCGGGCGTGATCGCGGTGTAGAGTGAGTTGACGCTTGGGTCCGGTGCCTTCGGATCATTGGGCATGGTGTCTTTCGTGCGCAAAATGCGGCGCGTGGTGGTGAAATCGTTATACGGCAGCATGGTGCCGATAGCCGTCGCCGTTACGCCAGGCAACTCTCGTACGCGTTGCACAATGTCGAACATCAATCGCCGCGAATCGGCCGGCGTTTTCTTAATCAAAGTAAAATCGAACTCACTGATGAGATCGGCGGCCGCGATGAAGCCCAGATTAACTCCAGCTGCTTTTAGCGCGCCACGGAAGAATAATCCCGCGGCGAAAAGCAACATGAGCGAGAGCGCTATTTGTGCCATGACCGAAATGTGACGCGGTGCGAAGAAACGACTCAGGCGCCCGATGCGCGCCGGCTCGCCGACTTGCTCTTTGGGGTCATTAACGAGATCGGCCTTTGTTGCTTTCCATGCTGGGCCAAGGCTGAAAAGCATTGTTGCGATGAGGTAAAAGAAGAACGTGACTGCAAATACCGCCGCGTCCGGCCGTAATTTGATCTGCCAGCGTGACGCTCCGACAGCTAGCCTGACCGCGATTTCCTTCGAACGCGCCGTGCCGCGCGCGAGCAGCATATTTGCGAGATTCAAACATGCGATGAGCAAGACCGCGCCGGCCATTGCCATTAACAGCGTCGCGACTAGGGTGATTGGGCCGTCGTCCTCCGGTTGCGTACTCAGGCCGAATCGCGACGGCGTTTGAATTTGTAACTCCCGTGTACCTTCGCTGCCCTCCGGTTGGATCCTATTCAATCGTTGCGCCAGCACCGGCAAACGGGCTTTTGCCGCATCAATCGTCAGGTCCGGGCGCAGTCGCGCCGTGAGATTGAAGGTGTAATTCTTCGGGTTCAACAGGTCGTGCGTCGTTTCGGAATCGCCAAAAGCGGAACCGAGTTGCGAACGAACGCCGAGCGGCACCCAGATGTCAGGCGCGATCAGCGCGTTCGCGCCGCTGAATCCGTCCGGCGCAATGCCGATCACGGTGTACGGCTGCCCATTGATGTGAAGCGTGCTACCGACAAAGTCATTGCGGCCACCGTTGCGTTTCCAAAAACCGTAGCTGGTCACGACTACGGCAATATTCGCATTCGGTTTACATTCCTCGGTGTTATAAAACCGGCCGCGAAACGGCTGCACTCCCATCATCGGGAAATAATTTTCGGAGGTCAGGAAAGCGAAGCTGCGCCGCATCTCGTGATCGCGCCCAATCCCGGCCACGGCGAACTCGAGCGCGGCTACATTGACGAATACGTCTCGGCCGTTCTCGCGCAGCTCGCGGTATTCATTGTAGGAGAACTGGCGGTAATCGTGGCTCGCATTCTGCCTCGCTGTGAAGACATTCATGACTTCGTTTGGCCGGACCGGCACCACCGGCTTTAGCACCACTCCATTGATCAGCGCAAAACTGGCTGAGTTAACGCCGATCGCCATGGCAAGCGTCAACACCGCCACCGTGGTGAATCCCGGCGTCTTGAGAAGTTGCCGCAGAGCAAACCTGAAATCCTGGATCATAACGCTCGTCGTTTGTTTTCACTGAGATGCAGCCTGCCTCGGCTTTGGATTCAACAGTTGTGCGTGTGGCGAAATGATTTTCGCGTCAACGACGAACGTCGCCACCGAATCGATCGCCGCGGATGACGCCGCTACAAGCGTGACCCGTGCGCATCCAGAAACCCATCAATCTGCGCTTTGGTGCCGTCGTGCTCGGCGGTCGTCAGTCGTCGATTGAATGCGTATGCGAAATCGAGGCCGTCGGCGCGGCTTACGACGCCCACACCTGTGCCATCCATTTCTCTATAGCGCGTGGCCAATTGACGGCCACCGATGTCCCAGACGGCGTGTGTTGCGATCGTTCTCGCGACCGCGCCGGTTGGTGTTTCAGCCACCCAGGGCTCGTTTCTACCAGAGAAAGGGGATTAGTCTGTAGTGCACCTTTTCTGTGTACGCTTCGTAACCTTTTAATTCGCGCGTCAAAAACCGTTCCTCGAAGACGCTCCGCACTGCCAACACCGCGATGGGAACGAGTGCCAGCAAGGCCGCAACATATGATTTTAACCAGAGCGCGGGGCCCACAACCATCGGGACAAAACCCGCATACATCGGATGCCGCACGACCGAATAGACACCGGTGTCGATGACTCGCTGGTGCCTTTCTTCCTGGAGCCTAACGACTGGCACGGCAAATGGATTGACTTTCATCGCGAGAGTCATAATCCACCAGCCCGCGACATAGAGCGCAAGCCCAAAAAGTGAAACGAGCCCCTGGGTTTTGGAACAAGATGGAACCGGAACACATCCAGTGAGATAAAGATGATCTGTCCGACATATGAGATGACCAGCAGAATCACGAGAGCTCGGTCCCACAGGGGCTGTCCTTTTTGGATGATCCCTTTTGCGCGTTGGGAGAACAGGTCAGCATTATCAGGCAAGATGCTGAAGATGGCCACGACCATCACGGCGACGGTAACGGCGAGAAACACCCATGCGCGCCACAAGTGCAACGTGCCGGCCGGCGCAAAGAGCAGGAGAGCGTAAAACGCGACGTTGAAGACAACACCAGCAACGACTTTGGGAATCGACATCGCGTGTTTAGGAAGATCAGTGATCCGTGATCAGATATGGCGACCAACGCCAGTATCAACCGATCACTGATTACGGCTCACTCATCACCTTGTCACGTGGCGACGCTCGTGGTCTAACAACCATTTCTTGCGCCACAATCCGCCGCCGTATCCGCACAGCGTGCCGTCAGCGCGGATCACGCGGTGACACGGAATGATAATGCAGATCATGTTTGTGCCATTCGCACGGCCGACAGCCCTGCGCGCGTTTTCATCTCCCAGGCGTTTCGCCATCCAGGAATACGAACGCGTCTCGCCTACGGGAATCGACTGCAAAATTTTCCAGGACCGCAGTTGAAACTGCGAACCAATCGGCGCGAGTGAAATATTGAATTTGAGGTCTTTGCCGGCGAAGTAATCGGCCAATTGCGAACGGACTGCTTCCAGATGCCGATGTTTTCCCGGCACTACATTTGTTCGCAGTCGTTTTCGCAACGCTGACAACTCACGTTCGGTTGCGCGGCGATCGAAAAACTCAAGGAGTCGCAAACCTTCGTCATCAGCGACGGCGATCATCGCTCCGAGCGGCGTATCGATTCGCTCCGCAAGAAGTGGTGCACTCCCCTTCGCATTCGTCGGGGGCTCGCCAAAAATCCTCGTAAACGCTACTCGAAAACCGCTCTCAGATTCAAAGCCGCTACCGTTGCGCGCTTCATCCACGCGGCTGCCCTGCCGCACCTGACTCAAGGCGAGACCCATCCGGCGCGCGCGATGATAAGCTTGAAAAGTCATTCCGTAGTGGCGTTTGAATTGACGGCGCGCGGTCGAGGGATCGATCGCCAGCGCCGCCAGTTCCTTATCTGTGAGCCGTCCGCCCGGGGCGCGCTCGACCTCGGTACGGAGACGCTCGATCAATTTGGGCGGGTGTTGGTTCGGATTCATAGGATGGCAGCGCAAGCATGGACGATAACCGCTTTCCAGCGCCTCACTTGGTGTGGCGAAGAAATCGACGTTCTCACGCGCCGGCTTTTTCGCCGTGCAGGTTGGCCGACAGAAAATTCCCGTCGTGCGCACTCCAACAAAAAATATGCCTTCAAAACTTGTGTCGCGATTTACTAACGCGCGATACATCGTTTCACTCGGAGGAAGAAGTTCCATTGTTTCCATGTTAACAAATTAAGCACTCGCATGCGCTGACGCATCGGCGAAATTCGGGCAGCGAATTTCACCCCGCTCCTCAACCGCGCTGGATTCGAAAGGTAAAACAGCCGCGAGTAACGCTTCGCGCATCCACGAATTCGGTTTTCGAATTTTGGAGCAGCTTCTCGATGACTGCTTCCGGTTCATTTCCGTTCGCGACCTCGGCATCGATCATGTTGTAATTTGCGTCGTAAGCGCGGAAGGCGCGGCCTTCGCGAAAGTCTTCCGGATATTTCCACGTCGCGCCGTAACGTTCGCAGGGCTCAGCATGAATGAAGATCGGACCAGTCTCTGAATACGGATGACCCGCAGGAATCGAAGCGTAGGGAAAAAGAATGACGCGCTCGCCAAGCTTTGCCCAACGCAGACAGTGCCGGCACGGATAACCAGTCGGAGAATCCACTTTGATGACAGCGTGGTCCGCGGCCCCAGACTTTGCTATGTGTCGAGCTTCCTCTGCGACTTCGGTGGGAAGTGGAACAATACGAAATGTTGATGTTTTCATGACGCAAACTGAGCGCGCTCCTGCGAATTGCGCATCGACGAAATTCAGGCGTCAAATTCCGAGCGTTGCTCGCGATCTCTATTCGTTACATCGATTCAGCGACAATTTTTGCCACTTCGGCGGTGGCTGCCGCTCGATCGTCCGGCGTCACTGTTGATCCTACAGAGTAAATGGCCAGCAGAATCGGCGCACGACCAGGCGAACGCATTATGGCAATATCGTTAGTCGCGCCGTTTGACCCGCGCCCGGTCTTGTCGCCAATAATCCAGTTTTTCGGAACGCCGGCACGAATCATCGGTCCTCCAGTTTCATTGCGCTGTAACCAATCTTCGAGCTGGCGCCGCGATGCTTCTGATAAAGCGTCGCCGAGCAACAGCCTCTGCATGTCCGAACAAATCGCCGCAGGCGTTGTTGTATCGCGCTCGTCGCCGGGAATGGCGCTGTTCAATTCCGGCTCAATCCGATCGAGGCGCGTCACGCGATCACCGAGGCTGCGCGCAAAATTCGTTAGGCCGGCAGGGCCGCCGATGGCATTCAAGAGGAGATTGCCGGCCGTGTTGTCGCTCTGTTCGATCGCGGCCGCGCACAGCGCTCCCAAGGTCATACCGCCGTCTTTGAGATGTTCTTTTGTCACCGGCGCATATTCCAGGATCGCCTTTGCTCCATAAGGCACGAACCGCTCCAGTTTCTCCTTTTTCTCATCGACGCGCTTCAGTGCAGCCGCGGCCGCGAGAAATTTGAACGTGCTGCACATCGGAAATCGCTCCTCTGTCCGATAATCAACATGTTTGTCGTTAGCGGTGTCGAGTGCGGCCACGCCGATTCGGCCGCCGATTCGTGCCTCGATCCCTGCAATCCGGGCTACCGCATCATTTTCCCCGGATACTGCACTTGCCGCGAGGAAGGTTAACCAGAGAAAACCTCTTACCATCGATGATAAGCGGGGTGGCCTTCTTTAACTGCGACGAAAACTCCGCGACACGTTGCGCAAACTTTTCCACCTGCGGTGAGTGTCCCTTCAATGGTCGCGCGGTCATCAGTCAGATCGACAATTTTAGCGGAAAGAAACACCGAATCATTCGTTGGCGTTGGCCGGAACAATTTGATTGCATACTCCGCCGTGACAGTGCACGGCGGGTGGTCCTCTTTCGCATGCTTCATCAGATGATAGGCGGCCGTCCAATTGCAATGGCAATCGAGCAACGTGCCGATGACGCCGCCGTTCAGGACTCCCTCAAAAGCTTCATATTTTCTTTCTGGTTTCCACTCTGCGACAACTTCGCCGTTTTTTGGGAAACTCCGGATACGTAGTCCGTCCGGATTCGCAGGGCCACAGCCCCAGCAAGCGTTGTTCGGCGCGTATTGCTCCTGGAGAGATTTGTCGCCCATGACGTTTGTTTGGATCGGCGCGCCCGGCGGTCGCGCCCTACTAGGTTGATTTTACGCGCCGCGGGAGTCCAGATATGGGCGTAATTTATGGCCAACGTAGAGTGAGCGCGGCCTGATCAGGCGATTATGATCGTGTTGCTCGGTCACGTGCGCGCACCATCCGGCTACGCGCGACGCAGCGAACAGGGGAGTGTTTAACTCCGGTGGAAACCCGAGCATCCAAAACACCGGCGCCGCATAAAGATCGACATTGGCGCAAAGATGTTTTTCGCGATCCATCACTTCCTCGAGCTTTTCGCAGATTGGAATCCAGTTTTCCTTGCCTGTGCGCTTGCCCAAATCGCGCCCAATCTCACGCATCACCGACACGCGTGAGTCGCCTTTTTTGTAAACGCGATGGCCGAACCCCATGACCTTTTCTTTGGTCTCCAATTTTTTCATCAGCCAGGCTTCCGCTCGGTCTGGCGTCCCGATTTCCTCAAGCATCTTCATCGACTCCTCATTGGCGCCTCCGTGTAAGGGCCCCTTGAGAGTCGCGACTGCTGACGTCACTGCAGCGTAAATTCCTGCCAGCGTCGAAGCCGTGACACGCGCAGCAAAAGTGGACGCGTTAAACTCGTGATCGGCGTAAAGATTGAAAATCGTATCCAGCATTCTGATTTGCCAATCCTGCGGAACCTTTCCCTCTAACTTATAAAAGAAATTGCCGGCTTGAGTAAGATCAGGCTTCTCCGGCAACGGGTCTTCTCCATGCGAAATGCGCCAGCCGTCGGTAATTAAGGTGGAAACGCGCGCGATCAGCCGGATCGACTTGCGGATGTTAGCGTCGTGTGAGTTGTCGCTTAGGTCCTTATCAAAGGCGCTCAGCATCGAGACGCCTGTGCGCAACATATCCATCGGATGAGTCTTGCTCGGCAGAAGCCGGAGCATTTCGGTCACGGGCCCCGGCAGCGCGCGTTCCGCGGCGATTTGTTGTGTAAACTCCACTAATTGTTTCCCGTTGGGCAACTCGCCATTGAGCAGGAGGTAAGCGACTTCCTCAAAACTCGCCTTCTGCGCCATGTCATGAATGTCATAGCCGCGGTACATCAGTCCGGCGTTGGGATCGACCCAGCAAATCGCTGTTTCGCCCGCGATCACCCCCGCCAAACCGGGGCTATACTGTGGTTTTGCTTCAGTGCTCATCTTTCGTTCACGTTAACAGTGATATGCGCGCCGACAAATGGTCAATCGCTTAGACCCAACCACTCTTCGGCAACCGGATCGTAATCGAGGAGTTCGTAAAGTTCCTGCCGGGTCTGCATCTCGTCGATCCAATCCTTTTGTGTGCCGCTCTCCTTCAGGGCGCGTAAAAATTTCTCGCTCGCTTTCATCGCCACGCGAAACGCGCTCATCGGAAAAATCACCATTCGATAACGAAGCTCCATCAAATCATGGAACGAAATCAACGGGCTCTTCCCGAACTCAGTCATATTGGCGAGCAGCGGCGCGTCAATCTCCCGTGCGAAATCCCGGAATTCCTCCAGGCTTTGCAGCGCTTCGGGAAAGATCGCATCCGCGCCGGCAGCGATATACTCCCCTGCGCGCTCGACTGCCCGATCAAAACCTTCAACCGCGCGCGCATCCGTTCGCGCGATGATCATGAAATCCGGATCGCGTCGCGCACCTATGGCAGCTTTGATTTTGCCAACCATCTCCTCTAGTTCGACAATCGACTTACCAGCAAGGTGTCCGCACCGCTTGGGAAATTCTTGATCTTCAATATGACAACCAGCCAGGCCGGCCTTTTCCAGTTCGCGAATGGTGCGTGCGACATTCTCCGCCCCGCCAAAGCCCGTATCTGCGTCGACAATCGCCGGAATTGCCACCGCACTCGCAATATACCCGGCAAGCCTCACGACCTCCGTCATCGACAGCAACCCGATGTCCGGCACGCCCGCGGTTGCATTCGCCATTCCCGCACCGCTGATGTACACGGCGTCAAAGCCCATGCGTTCTACCTGCCGTGCCAACGCAGCGTTTGGCACACCGGGCAGCATCACGCAACCTTGCGCGATTAACTCGCGTAATCGTGCAGCTTTGCCTTTCTTTGTCATGTCGAGCGAAAGTCTTGCCCTGAGCGAAGTCGAATGGGTCGAGACATCTCTTAATTACTTCTCCACCATCACCAGCGCCTTCATCAGCTCGTCAACGTTTGCCGCTTCGTCCAGCTTCCATACAATATCGACAATCCTCTTCGCGCGCTTTTGACCAATTGCCGGCTCAACAAGCGCAAAGAATTTCTCTTCGACTTCTGAATCCTTCAGCGGATTCTTGGCGTGCCCAAGCGGATAATCGACTCGCCTGGTTAGCCGCCGGCCATCGGCAAGATCGACATGTACGATGTTCGCGACCGCGCCGGGATACATCGCGCTTAGCTCCGAATTGCGTTCTACCTTCACGTTCCCCAAAAATTTCCAAACCTTCGGATGGCCAAAGCGCTCGCTGTCGAATTGTTTGTCCGTTACTTCGCCGTCGATCAGCGCAATCGCCGTAATGTAAGGTAAGCTGTGGTCTGCCGTTTCGCGTGTTGCTGGTTTCCATTTCTCCGGCTCGCTTCCAATGATATCGACCGAAGCATCATGGCTTTCGATCGTCATTGATTTTACCTTTGCAGGATCGCCAATTTCCTTTCGCAATGAGAGCGCCGCCTCAATTGCGCTTTGGCTGTGATATTCGGCCGGCCAATACTTGATGCTAGTGTTCAAAATCATTTCCGGCGCGCCGCTGAATTTTTCTCCAACGTTCCCGAGCGACACACCGAGTTGTTTTTCGAAGGCCATTTGCCCTTCGAAGATTGGCGCCGGTCCGGTCATTCCCGCTCGGGCAAGCAACGCCGAATAAACGCCGCGCCGTGCTGCGTCAGCAAAAGCGACCCCCTTCCAGTGCGAGAGTTCGCCTGCACGGGACTGACGCATCGCCGCGCACGCGACTCCCGCAATGTTCACCGCGTGCCGCGTTTTTTCCGGATCAAGTTTCATCAGGCGTGCGCACGCGAGCGCTGTAGAGAACGCGCCGTACGTTACATGATCCCAGCCACGGGCGCGGATACTCGCGGCATCGCAAAGTCTGCATTGCACTTCGTAAGCGAGCGCGATCGCAGCGATCAATTCGCGGCCGCTGGCGCCCACGCTTTCCGCCGCAGCCAGCGCCGCGGAAATATTATCGCTCGGATGCGCCGGCTCTTTTGAGAGATAGGTGTCGTTGTAATCGAAATAGCGGATAGCGCAGCCGTTCGCGAATGCGCTCCAGTCCGGCGGCGCCTTGTGATTCGTGCCGATGATCGTCGATCCGTGTTTAGCCGAAAAATCGGAAGCGACTTTTCGCGCAATGACGCACGGCTCTTCGTTCCACGCGCCCAGCACGCATCCCAGCGAGTCAATGACACGCCGTTTCACTTCGTGCACCACTTCTTTGGAAAGATCCTCAAACCGGAACGAGGACGAATAATTGGCGAGTTGATGAGCAAGCGTTGTCTTCATGGAAAGTTGCAATTTCAATCTGCCGACGAATTCGTCAGGGGCAACCCCACTCCCCGTCGTTCTGAGCCTAGTGCAGCGGAGTCGAAGAATCCCGCCGCGTTACCCAACGGTTTCATCACGGGATTGCTAGGTTAATAGCGTCGATGCCATTAACCTAGCGAGCGGCCCGTGGTATGAGCCTTCAGCCCTCGACTTCGCTCGGAATGACAGCAAAATAAGTCCGTGAGCGAATTTCAGTTTGGAGGCAATTTTGTCTGGCATCCGACGCCAGAGCTCGTCGCGCAATCGAACCTTCAGCGCTTTATCAAAAAACACGCGCTAGGTTCGTACGATGAGCTGATGCGACGATCGACAACCGACATTGCGTGGTTCTGGGACGCGGTGCTGCACGACCTCGATATTCAGTTTTACAAACCGTACTCGCGCGTGGTCGACCTAAGCGAAGGCAAGCCATGGGCACGCTGGTGCGTGGACGGTGAAATGAACATCGTTCACAACCTGCTCGATAAGTACGCCGACACGAAGATCGATAAGAAACTGGCCATTAAATCCGAAATCGAAGTTGGCACGACGCGCGGGCTTACCTACAAGGAATTACGCGATCAAGTCGATCGCATGGCGAATTCCCTCCGCACTCTCAAGCTAGGCAAAGGCGACGCCATCGGCGTATTCATGCCAATGGTGCCGGAAATCGTAGTCGCGATGCTCGCCATCATTAAGATCGGCGGAATTTTCCTCCCGCTCTTCTCCGGTTTCGGCGCAGCCGCAATTGTGTCGAGGTTAAACGATGCCGACGCGAAAGCGCTCTTTACCGCTGCCGGAACGTATCGTCGCGGGAAATTTTGCCCGATGAAGCCGATCGCCAACGACGCGGCTGCGCAAATTCCAACGTTGCGGCATCTGGTCGTTCTCAACCAAGCCGGTGAATGGCTAATCGAAGATCTCAGCGCTGATGCGGGACCACCTGCAAAGTTGCCTGGGCCTTTTGATGACGCGCCGACCGAACACACCTCGGCGGAAGACCCGATGATGATCATCTACACGTCAGGCACGACCGGAAAACCAAAAGGCGCGGTACACACGCATTGCGGGTTCCCGGTCAAATCAGCGCAGGATATATGGCAGGGCCTCGATCTTCATTCAGATGAAACGCTTTTCTGGATGACGGACATGGGGTGGATGATGGGCCCGTGGGAAGTTTTCGGCACGTTACTGCTCGGCGCGACGATGATGCTTTACGATGGCGCACCCGATTTTCCGGAACCAGATCGCGTCTGGTCATTGGTGGATCGGCATCAAGTGACTACCCTGGGCGTTTCGCCGACGCTGATTCGCGCGTTGCGACGTCACGGCGACGAAATCGTGCATCGACATGATCTTTCGTCGCTGCGCAAGTTTGCTTCCACTGGCGAGCCGTGGAATCCCGACCCGTGGATGTGGCTCTTCCAAAATGTGGGACGCGGAAAACTTCCGATCATTAACTACTCCGGCGGCACTGAAATCTCCGGTGGGATCGTGATGGGTAATGTGCTCACGCCAATGAAGCCGTGCGCGTTCTCAGGGCCGCTGCCGGGAATGGCGGCGGACGTTATCGATGAAACTGGAAAATCTGTGCGCGGCCGAGTGGGCGAACTGGTAATCCGTGAGCCTTGGATCGGGATGACGCGCGGATTTTGGAAAGACCCCGAGCGCTACATCGAGACCTACTGGTCGCGTTTTCCAGATGTTTGGGTGCACGGCGATTGGGCGGCAGTCGATAACGATGGGCTGTGGTACATTCTGGGGCGTTCCGACGACACAATTAAAATTGGCGGCAAACGCGTCGGCCCGGCTGAGGTCGAGTCAATCCTTGTTGCGCACCCCCAAGTGAGTGAAGCCGCCGCGATCGGCGTCCCCGATTCCATCAAAGGCGAAGCGTTGATTTGCTTTTGTGTTCTGAAGAAAGACGCAAATGGCGATCTTGCCCTGGCAGGCGAATTAAAAAAGAACGTCGGACGCGACTTGGGTAAAGCGCTCGCTCCGCGAGAAGTCGTTTTTGTGGCTGATATACCCAAGACGCGGAACGCAAAAGTGATGCGCCGGATCGTTCGCGCCGCTTATCTGGGCGAAAAACTTGGCGATACATCTGCCCTGGAAAACCCGGCATCGCTCGATGAAATCAAACGCGTTACACCAGAGTTTAGCAGGTAAGGCGCGTCACTCCGGTGCGCGCCGGCGTACTCTACCAACGCGGCGGCGGACGGTCATTCGGACGATAAACCCAGACCCAATCCTCCGCTCGCTCGCACAATCCTTTCCGAACCGGATTCATCAGGATGTAGCTGGTTTTCTCGTCCAGTTCGTGGTGATCGCGAAAGCGGTGATCGAAAAAATCGCGTTGCCAATCCACGCCGTGCTTTCCGGCGACGAACTTTTTCCAGTTCTTCACCGTCGTTTCCATTCCCGGGTCGCGCGGAAAGGCAATGATCGCATGCAGATGATCTGGCATAAGCAGGCACAACCGGCAATGCCAGACGAATCTCTCGCGGTTGAATTTCATGGCGGCGAGCACGGCATTGCCAGTGTCTGCACGGCACAATTGGTTTTTGCCTCGAGACGCACAGTTGATCGTGATGAAAAACCAACTGCCCTCGGCCACCCATTGTGGAATTGTGTGAGGCAGCTTTTCGCGGACGGGCAAATCCATGCGAGCAGCGTAACGGCCCGTTAGACATGGTGTAAACGCAGAAAGCCAGGCGGGCGATCCCTCGACCAGGCCGTTCATTCCAAACCCAAGCGGCGCACACGGAGTGACGCGCCCTGCCAAGCACGCAAAAATTGCGCAGTCTCGTCAGCAGGTCGTGCGGAAAAGTCCGCCTAGTGGCTCGGTTACGGCGAGTTTATTGTAAAGCGCCGCAGCTTCGCGAGTCGGTAACACGTACGCAGCGCTTTGGGGTTCTCTCAAAAAATCGAGCGTCTCGTCCAATTGTCTGTCTTAGCACTATCAAAAACTTTAGGAAAAATATTAGTGTTCCTCGATGCAACTTACGTTTCTCGGTACGCGCGGTGAAATCGAGAAGCGCACGCGAAGGCATCGTATGCATACCACGCTGATGGTCTCGTATCGGGGCGCCGATGTGATGATCGATTGCGGTCTTGATTGGCTGGGAAAATTTGAGCGGCTGCATCCCAGCGCGATCGTGCTCACGCACGCGCATCCTGATCACGCCTGGGGTTTGAGACACGGCGCGCCCTGCCCAGTGCATGCGCCGCAGAAAACCTGGCAGGCCTTAACAAGGTGTCGCATCGAAGATAGGCATGTGATTGAGGAGCGTACACCCACGAGGATTTGCGGCATCACATTTGAGGCGTTCTCCGTTGAACATTCCATTCTTGCTCCGGCTGTCGGATATCGTGTGAGCGCCGTTCGTGCGTCTGTCTTTTACGTTCCTGATCTCGTGTTTATCCATGACCGCGCTGCAGCTTTGAAAAATGTGCAAATTTACATTGGCGATGGCGCTACCGTAACGCATTCGTTCATTCGAAGACGCGACAAAGCGCTCATTGGCCATTCGCCGGTTCGCACCCAGTTAACGTGGTGCGAAAAAGAAGGCGTACCGCGAGCCATCATCACGCATTGCGGCTCGGAGATTGTCACCGGCGACGAGGGCAAGTTATCTGCGAAACTCCGGGCCATGGCCGCCGAAAGAGGTATCGACGTGCGCATTGCCTACGATGGAATGAAGCTCCAGCTGTGATGCCAAATTCTGTCAACGAATGACGGCTTCCGAGGCCTCATCTTGAAATCGACGGCTGGCCAGCCGTCGCTCCTTGACGCTTTTGAGCTTGGGATTTGGAGCCTATCCTGATTCATGCGCCTTTTTCTCTGTGGCGACGTGATGACTGGACGCGGCATTGATCAGGCGCTGTCGCATCCGGTAAATCCAATCCTATACGAGCCGTATGTGCACGATGCGCGCGATTATGTCGCTCTTGCTGAGAAAACCAACGGACCGATACCGCGCCCACTGAGCGTCGATTACATCTGGGGCGATGCGCTGCGCGAACTGGAACGCGCCGAGGTTGATTTGCGAATCGCAAATCTGGAGACCGCTATTACCTCGGCTCAAACGCCATGGCCTGAAAAAGGAATTCATTATCGCATGCACCCGCAGAACATTGGCTGCCTTACGTCTGCAAAAATCAGCGCATGCGCTTTGGCGAACAATCATGTGTTGGACTGGGGATATGACGGATTATCGGAAACGCTGAAAACCCTGGACGCGGCAGGCATCGATCACGCGGGCGCAGGCAACGATGCCGAAGAAGCGATGCAGCCCGCAGCCTTGGACACGGCCGGCAATCGCCGCCTGCTGTTATTCTCATTTGGATCAAGAACCAGCGGTATCCCGGAAGATTGGAAGGCTACCAGCATCTCCCCGGGAGTAAATCTGCTCGATGACTTTTCAGAAGCGACCGCAGCGCGAGTGGCTGATCAGATGCGCGCATATCAGCAACCGGGCGATTTGATTATCGCTTCCATCCACTGGGGCAGTAATTGGGGTTACGAAATTCCGCGTGACCAAATCATGTTTACTCATTGCTTGATTGAAGAAGGCATTGCAATTGTGCACGGACATTCCTCGCATCACGTGAAAGCAATTGAGGTTTCCAAGGGTCGGCTCATTCTCTACGGCTGCGGAGATTTCCTGACGGACTACGAAGGAATCAGCGGTTACGAAATGTTCCGCGGCGATTTGGCGCTGATGTATTTGATCGAAATTGACTCGCACAACGGCGAATTCATCACGGCGCGTTTGGCTCCTATGCGAATGCGACAGTTCAGATTGGAGCGCGCATCAGCCGCCGACGCCGAATGGCTTTGCAATCGACTGAATGAACTCGGCTCGAAATTCACCACCGGCGCAAGATTGCAGAAAGACAACAGCTTTACGCTCGAATGGTCGTCACGTTAGTGTCGCAACGAGTTCGCGCATGAAGCGCCCAACTTCGGCCGGGTCCTTGAGCGAATAACTCGCCGCGGTGGGCCGCGGTTGCTCGCTCACCAGAATGCCTACGCCGCGCTGCCCAAGCGCGCGGAAGGCGTCTTCGTCAGTGCGATCATCGCCGATGTAAATCGGGCGGCCGTTCGCGCAGTCCAAGCCTAGGTTTTCCAATAACCAGAGCACGGCCTTGCCTTTGTCCCAATCGATATCAGGCAACAGTTCGTAAACTTTTTTGCCGTCCATTTTGCGCAACTCTCGGTGTCGCGCTGCCATTGCACTCATAGCTCGCTCTACTTTTGGAACGTCGCTTTCACTCACGTTTCGGTAATGCGCGGCGATGGAGAAACGTTTCCGTTCCACGTGCGCGCCGGCGATTCCAACAAGCTGTGTGCCAAGTTCCTTTTCTACCATGTCGAGCTTGGGCAGAAACTCCGTGGCCATTTCTTTGCGGAGTCCGCGAGGGCCGGCGATATCAAATCCGTGGCTGCCAGCGTAAACGATCGCGCCGATGTTCACACGCTGACGAACATCATCAAGGTCGCGACCGCTGAGGATGGCGACCGGCGCCTGCAGGATCAGCGCTTGCAGCGCCTGGCGCATGGAATCAGAGAGCAACGCGTTCTCGGGATGACTGACGATCGGCGTAAGGGTGCCGTCATAGTCTAGAAAAATGGCGGGATGATCACTGCGCCTGGCAATCTCTTGAACGTGTTTCAGCGCCGAGGGAATCATATTCGATTTAACAAAAGCAGTTAAAAGAGTTACAACGCTACAAGGTTAAAAAAGGGCCCGTCAGTTCACTCCGCTTTAATCTTGTGACTTTTTAACTTTTTTTAACCATTCATCAAAATGAATCGCCTGATCGTCGTTTCGAATCGATTACCATTCGCGCTGGATTCGACGGGCGAAGATCTTTGGACTGTCACACCGGCTGCCGGAGGACTGGTTTCTGCGGTGGAGCCGGTGTTGCGCGAACGCGGTGGAACCTGGATCGGCTGGCCCGGAACTGCGGGCGAAATTCCCAAGACGCCACTCGCCGAAGCCACGCGCGATGCAGGTTACAAAGTGGTGCCGGTCGCCCTTAGTGAGACCGAGCGGGACGAATTTTATTACGGCTATTCCAACGAGGTGATCTGGCCACTGTTTCACGATCTGCAAAACTTTTGCAATTTCGAGCCGGGATACTGGCAAACCTACAAAGCAGTCAACGATCGTTTCGCCGATGCTATCGCTCGCAGCGCGCAACCTAACATATTCATTTGGGTACACGACTATCACCTGATGTACGTCGCCCAAGCATTGCGCGAGCGCGGTGTATCTCAAAAACTTTCCGGATTGACGTTTTTCCTCCACATCCCGTTCCCGCCGTATGACATCTTTGCAAAGCTTCCGCAACAACAGCGGCTGTTGCGGGCCCTGCTACAATTCGATCTGCTCGGGTTCCAGACGCGGCGCGACGTTCGCAACTTTCTCGGATGCGTACGGCGCGTGATGTCGGATGCGCGCGTCGTTCCTCGTCGCGAACTGCAATTAGTCCGTTTCGAAAAGCGCCAGATTCGCCTCGGGCATTTCCCGATTGGGATCGACTTCGATTCATTTGAAAAGGGCGCAATGTCCGACGCGGTCACGCGCAGATCACAGGAGTTGCGCGCCAGGTTTCATGATTGCCAGCTGATCCTGGGCGTGGACCGGCTCGATTACAGCAAAGGAATTCCTGAACGATTACGCGCGTACCGCGACGCCTTGGAACGCCATCCGGAACTGCGCGGGCGCGTGGTGCTCATTCAGGTTGTCGTGCCGAGTCGCGTGGAGATTCCCAGGTATCACGAGTTCAAGCAACGCATCGATCGCCTGGTCGGCGACATCAACGGCCGCTTCTCAACCAGCAATTGGTTGCCGGTGCAATATCATTTTCGCGGTCTCGACAGGGAAGATCTTCTCGCGCACTACCGCGGGTGCGACATCGCGTTTGTTACGCCGCTAAAGGACGGAATGAATCTGGTAGCCAAGGAATATTGTGCCTGCCGCATCGACGAAGACGGCGCGCTTATTCTCAGTCAATTCGCTGGCGCGGCGGAGCAGCTCAAAACCGGCGCACTGCTGGTTAATCCTTACGATGTCGAGGAAGTTGCTGACACAGTTTTGAAAGCATTCCGCATGACCGATGCCGAGCGCACCGCGCGCATGAAGCGCATGAGACGGGTGGTGCGCGATGAGAACGTTTTTCGGTGGGTCGATTCGTTTTTGAGAGTCGGAGGGAAACTTACTGTCCGATCGCCGCAAGTTGCCACTCGCCGCAGCGCCCCAACTAATCGCTAACAACCTGTTGCCGGTCATCCCGAGCCGCATAGACGGCGAGGGACCTCACAACGGTGGAGCATGTCACGCGTTGTTTACCTGAATCTTCCAGCAAATGCGAGGTCCCTCACTTCGTTCGGGATGACAAGCCGATGCAAAGAAAGCTATCATCAAAAACGATCTCTTTCTGAGGCCCAGCGCGCATGGCCATGATCGATAATATGAAAAAAATCTCCGACGTTGTCTGGGAATTGCCGGCGACTTACAAGGAAGGGATGCGCGTGCCGGCACGAATCGTTGGGACGGAAAAACTAGTTCGCGAGATGGACGAGGCCGTTTACCAGCAAATCAGCAATGTCGCCACGTTGCCCGGGATTACACGTTATGCGCTCTGTATGCCCGATGGCCACAGCGGTTATGGATTCCCCATCGGCGGTGTCGCGGCGATGGACGTGCACGAAGGCGGTGTCATTTCACCGGGCGGCATCGGGTTCGACATCAACTGCGGCATGCGCCTGGTGATCACCAATCTCACGCACGACGATGTGCAACCTTATCTGCATCAGATTGTTGACCGACTCTATGAGCGCGTTCCTGCAGGAGTTGGAAGTCATGGATTCCTTAAATTGTCGCGTCAGGATTTTCGCGACCTGGTCGAGCAGGGCGCGCGCTGGTGCGTTGAGCGCGGTTATGGCTGGAAGGACGACCTTGAAGTTACCGAGGAGAACGGTCGCATCTCGGGCGCCGACGCTTCGAAGATCAGCGAACGCGCAGTTGATCGGGGTTACAACCAAGTTGGTACCCTCGGCAGCGGCAACCATTACCTCGAGGTGCAGGTCGCGCGACCAGAAGACGTGCGCGATAAACAACTCGCGGAAAAATTTGGAATCACGATCCCGAACCAGGTCGTCGTGATGTTTCACTGTGGCAGTCGTGGTTTCGGGCACCAGGTCGCCACCGATTATCTCCAAACGTTTTTGAAAGTGATGGAATCGAAATACCAAATAAAAATTTTGGATCGCGAACTTGCGTGCGCGCCATTCGAGTCCCCTGAGGGCCGCGATTACTTCGCCGCGATGAAATGTGGGTTGAACATGTCATTTGCAAACCGGCAGGTCATTCTCCATCAAATTCGCGAAGTTTTTTCCGAAGTGTTCGGTCGCAGTGCCGAAGACCTCGGGATGCAGATGATCTACGACGTCGCGCACAACACTGCGAAGCTTGAGCGCCATATTGTCGATGGAAAGGAAAAGAGATTACTCGTCCACCGCAAAGGCGCGACCCGCGCCTTCGGTCCCGGCCACGATGAAGTGGCTGCGCGTTACCGTGAGATTGGCCAGCCGGTGATCATTGGCGGCTCGATGGAGACCGGCTCGTATCTGCTCGTGGGCACAGCATCGGGCGGAGAAACGTTTTTTAGCACGGCACACGGAAGCGGCCGCACAATGAGCCGCACCAAGGCGCGCAAGCAATGGCACGGCAAACAACTCCAGCGTGACTTGGAAGCGCGCGGAATTTACGTCCGCAGCACGTCATGGGCCGGTCTCGCCGAGGAAGCCGGCCCGGCCTATAAGGACATTGATGAAGTAATCGCCGCGACCGAACTCGCGGGAATTAGCAAGCCGGTCGCGCGATTCACGCCCATTGGGAATGTGAAAGGATGAACTGAATGACGAAATCCAAATGCCGAATGCCGAAGGAATGTCGAAATCTGAATGACGAAGCCATTGGGCTTTCGTTTTTTTGTTTTAGTCATTCGTCGTTCGTGCTTCGTCATTTTTGAGATGCAACTGCACACCCCAATTACGTTAGTGACTGGTCCACTCGGCAGCGGCAAAACGACGTTGCTCCGTCACATCCTTGCCATGCACCCTGCCAGGTTTGCCATCGTGATGAATGAGTTCGGCGAGATCGCGATCGATTCGAAAGTGATCGAAGGCAAAAACGTACGGATCGCAGAGCTCGGCGGCGGCTGCGTTTGCTGCTCGTTGCTCGGTGAATTCGAGGCAGCAGTTACCGAGATTATCAAGAAAGTTGCGCCGGAAATTATTATTGTCGAGACCACCGGCCTCGCCGAACCGGAAGCGCTCGTGTTCAACATTCGGGAAGCGCTGGCTGAATGCCGGCTAGACGGGGTCATTTCGGTAATCGACGCGGACATGCTGGTTCGCTTCCCCGAACTGGGTCACACCACCCGCTTGCAGATCGAAGGCGCGGATATCTTGCTTTTGAACAAGATCGATCTTGTCGATTCGAAGCAAATCGAACCGCTCGAAACCAAGCTGCGCGAAATCAATCCGAGCGCGGCAATTGTTCGCACGGAGCGCTGCCGAATCGATCCGGAACTTTTGTTTGGCATCCCGCAGTCGCGCGAGAAAAAGATCGTGCCGCCCCGGCATGAACATCAGCCAGAATTCGAGTCGTTCACATTCAGCTCGGACAACATATTCTCCCGCGATTGCTTCGAACGTTTTGCGGACACGCTGTCCGCGAACGTGATCCGGGCGAAAGGTTTCGTCCGCTTTCCCGATAGCGTGCAGCTTTTCAATTTCGTTGCCGGCCGCTGGGAGTTGGAACCATTCGAGGCTGCGGAAACGCAGATCGTTTTTATCGGCAAAGAGGTCTCGAAGCAAAAATCAGCAATCCTTGGCGTGCTGAGAGAATGCGAAGTCTAGCCACACGTCATTCCGATCGGCGTCGAGGAATCCCGCGATGTAACCTTAAGGTGACACCACGGGATTCCTCCACTTCGCTTCGCTCCGGTCGGAATGACAATGTTTGCTAATGCCTTATAAATTCCTCGAGGACGTAGGAACCGCTGACATCGCGTTTGAAGCGACCGAACGCGATCTGCCGCAATTGTTCACGGCGGCGGCTGACGCCACGATGAACGTGATGATAGATAATCTCGACGCAATCGAGTCGCGTGAGACGCGGCAAATCGAACTCTCGAACGACAACGTTGAAATGTTGCTCTTCGATTTTTTGCAGGAGCTTATTTATTTCAAAGACGCCAAGCGCCTCTTACTGCGAGCCCACGAGACGCAGATTGACCAGAAAGGCGAAGCATATTTTTTGAAAGCGAAAGTCGCCGGCGAACGATTGGACGACACCCGTCATCAGCAGCGGGCTGACGTGAAAGCAGTCACGCTTCATGGTTTTTCTGTCGAGAAATTCGAAGGCGGTTGGAAAGCGAGCGTGCTTTTGGATATTTGAGCTGCCCCAAACAAAGTCGGCAGGCGAGACGCCCACCTGCCCCACAGGCAAGACGCCTGTGTTACCATCGTCACTTCGGTTCCAGCGCGACGTAACCGCTGCGGCCCTGGCTATAGACGCGCAGCAGAATTTTTTCGTTAACCTTCAATTTCTTGCTGATGACGACCAGATCCTTCGCGTTCTTAACCGGCTGCTTGTTCACTTCTTGGATCACGTCCCCCTCGCGAAGACCAGCTTTTCCAGCAGGCGAGTCGGCATCAATTTCTGCGATCACAGCCCCTTGAACATCTTTTGGAAGATTCAGCGCCGTGCGAATGTCGTCGGTGATATCCGCCACCGCGACCCCACCAAAAACAGTGGTTTTCTCAGGCTGTGCACTTTCTTCGGGAGACGCTTCGGGACCTTCCTCAGTCGCACCGGCCGGCATTTCAGCAAGCTCGACGCCGAACATTTTTTTCTGACCTTCGCGATTGACCTCGATCTGCACCTTTGTGCCGGGCGCCATCGACCCGATCATCAAACGCAACTCGCGCGCATCGCTGACTTTCTTCCCGTTAACTGCCGTAATCACGTCGCCAGTTTTGATCCCAGCTTTTTCCGACGGACTTTTTGGTGCGACCTCGCCAACGAGTGCACCGGTTGGTTGCGCCTTGAGTTTCATCGCTTCTGCTAGCTCAGGCGTGAGGGGTTGCACAGAGGCGCCAATGTAACCGCGCACGACCCGACCTTTTTCGCGCAGACTCTGCATCACATCGCGCGCGAGATTGGCGGGAATCGCGAAGCCGACGCCCTGGTTTCCACCGCTTCGGCTGAAAATGGCAGTGTTAATGCCTAACAACTCGCCTTTAATATCGACCAGCGCGCCGCCGGAATTGCCCATGTTAATTGCCGCATCGGTCTGGATGAAATTTTCATAATCGACGATGCCCATGCCGCCACGGCCAACCGCGCTGATGATCCCCATCGTGACCGTTTGACGGAGACCAAACGGATTGCCGACCGCGAGCACAATGTCGCCCGCTCGCGCTTTCTCGCTATCGGCGAACGTGATTGCTGGAAGGTTTTTCTCGTCGATTTTCAACAACGCAACGTCGGTCCCCGGATCGGTGCCGACTTTTTTTGCCTTGTATTTGCGCAGCTCTGTGCCGAGCCCAATCATGATTTCCTCAGCCCCAGAGACAACGTGGTTGGCCGTAAGAACGTATCCGTCCCGGCTAACAATCACACCCGACCCCAACCCCTGCAACGTCTGTTTGCCGTGTCTGGGAAGTTGTCCCCCGAAAAATTGTCGCAGCACGTCATCGGAAAATGGGAAGGGCGATAGGCCCCGCGACACTGTCTGAGTAGTGAACACCGTGACAACGCTCGGCGCGACTTTTTCCACAATCGGCGCGAACGTCGTGATGACTCCTTGCTGCGTGTGCGCAGGTTCCTGCGCTCTGATCGAGAACGCGGCAACTGAGATGCATAACGGCGTCACAATCAGCCGCGGAAAAATCTGGAGACTTTCTCCTCGCATAAACATCTAGTCTTCAAAGGAGAATCGCACGCTCACGCCCGGACGGCTCCTTCTTGCCGATTCGATCGGCAATAAGGTGAAACGGTTGTCCTCAACGCGTTGACGAACCAAATGGAATACAGCTGCAGATCTGCCGACTATCCGATCTAAATCGTCGCAGCCGCCATCCCCTTAAACGGACCTCTACAGCATTGTGCTAGCTCGACAGCGGGAACTCGAGAGTCTCCTCGGCGAATTCCCGGCCTGAGGATGTTCAGTCGCTACGGTGTGCGACGCGAATGTGGTTTCGGGCGCGGCCGTGGTGTCAGTCTTAGGGTTGCGCTTAGAGTTGCTGTCGATGTCCAGTGGGCGTAGCTGTTGGCCTCGCAAGGCCTGGGAATTGCGCAGGTAATCTGCGAGTTTTTTCAAGCTGGCGTCAGAAATCAATGCATCTCCGATGGCTCGTTAATGTCGAGCATGCGGCGGCGCAAAAGAAGAGGGACTAAAGGGGCGCAGATTAAATCAGACACATTGTGAAGTGGATTTGTTTTTCATCAATAACTATGGCGACGGGTCGCGAAGCGCCGATCTTGGTTGGTATAGATGCGGGTATCAACATTACCTTTTTATCGTCCCGCTTCGGTCGTAAGCTCGGCGCCCTACCATTGCTATTCGTGATCGGGCTATCAGCATCGATGACTTAGCGCGGCGGAGTCGGGTGTGGCCGCGGAGTCGGGTGTGGATGCGGAGTCGGGCGCGGCGTAGGTGTGACTGTTGGCGTAACAGTAGGTGTTGGAGTAGCCGTCGGAGTTCCGGTCGGCGTCGGGCTTGGCGTGGGGCCCCGAGCCGTCGTTCTGAGAATCGTACCAAAGGCACCCACCGCGTTCCCTGTGTTTGTCTCAGGAAAGGAAACACCGTAGAGATCCTGGTTCGTGCCGCTGTGCTGGCGCGTCCAAGTTTGTCCTCCGTCTGTTGTTCCAAGGATTGTGCCGAGTTGTCCAACAGCTGTTCCATTCGAAGCATCTGTAAAAGAGACACCTAGAAGCGTCTCAGACGCGCCACTGACCTGGCTAAGCCAGGTTTGTCCTCCATCTGTGGTTCTTAGAATCGTTCCCTGATCGCCTACAACCGTGCCCGTGTTAGTGTCTGCAAACCAAACCGCCCGGAGCTGATTGATTGTTCCGCTTGTTTGCGGAGTCCAGTTTTGCCCACCGTCGGTTGTCTTTAAGATCACACCATCGCTGCCAACGACCGTCCCAATGTTGTTATCGATAAAGTAAACTCCAAACAAGCCACTGGTTGTTCCGCTGGACTGAGGGACCCAGCTCTGGCCGCCATCGGTTGTTCTGAGAATTGTCCCGTTAAGGAAGCCAACAACTGTTCCATTGTTCTCATCGGTAAAATGGACCCCGTAAAGCCAGTCAGTTGTGTCGCTGGTCTGTTGATCCCAGTTATTGCCACCGTCTGTTGTCCTTAGGATTATGCCCTCCTGGCCTACAATGGTTCCAATGTTGGAATTGACGAAGTGCACTCCAAAAAAGTTTAATCCGGCAAACGGATCGCCTATTCCACTTGATTGACGCATCCAGGTGTTACCACCGTCTGTCGTTCTGAGGATCATGCCGTCCGGATTTTGATAACATATAGCCGTACCCGTGTTCGGATCCGTAAACGACACTCCATATAAGTAATTAAATGTGACTGTTCCACTGGGCGCCTCCATTGGTTATCTGAAGAATTATGCCAGCCTCGCCAACGATCGTTCCATTACTGCGTCAGTGAACGATACGGCATAGAAACTGTTCGCACCTTGCGGAAGCGAATACGAGGTCTGCTCAACCCAGTTATTTCCACCATCGGTGGTTCTGGGAATAGTGCCTCCATCACCTACAGCTGTTCCATTGTTTGCATCGGTAAACGAAAATCAAACAGGAATACCGTTCCCGGGTTTGACTCAGGGACCCATGTGTCTCCACCATCGGTGGTTCTCAGAATCGTACTTCCCCCAATGGTTCCACCCACGGCCGTTCCGTTATTTGCATCTGTGAAGGAAACGGCCCACAAATCTTGTGTTGTGCCGCTGGCCTGGACCGTCCAGCTGTTTCCGCCATCTGTAGTCCTGACAATGGTTCCATAGTCGCCTACGACGGTGCCAGTGTTTGCGTCTACAAAGGAAGCGCCGCGAAGAGTGTTCCCCTGCGGAAGCGGATTTTGCCAGTGCCACTGAGAGCCCGATGAGCCACCTGGAATTCTGCTCGAGATCGTGGTCGCCAGCCTGCTTCCAGCCTGCCCAGGGTGGATAGCAAGTACGAGCGCGCAGGAAGCTGCAAGGCCCAAGATAGTTAACGGGATTCTAGGATTTGTTACTCTCATAGTTTTGGTTTGCGTTATTTGTTAGAGTTGTTGGTTAAGTGCTTCTGAATTGTGTGGTCGAATGACCAGGCATATCGGATCGCCTCGCCCTCCACACGAAGAGTGGGAGGGGGAGGGCTCTCATAGCAATTATCGCGTGCAAGCGGCAACCCCTCACCTTGGTCCTCTCCCCTTGCCCAAGGGGAGAGGCGATTTTTCGCGATTTTGGTTGAGTATTCATTCTTATCTTCATCTCCCTAAGACTGACGACCCAGTCCAACGCTTCCCGTGTGAATGAACACTAGCCACGCGTTAGCGCGGCGGAGTCGGGTGTGGATGCGGGGTCGGGTATGGCGGCGGGCGCGGCGTGGGTGTAGCGGTCGGCGTCGCTGTAGGTGTTGGAGTTGCACTTGGCGTTGGCGTAACTGTCGGAGTAGCGGTTGGAGTCGCTGTCGGAGTCGGCGACGGCTCGCCACCATCTGTCGTCCAAAGAATAATGCCGTCATCGCCGACTGCGATGCCTCTGTGCGCGTCACTGGCAAAGGAGACATCATGTAGGTTTGCAGGGGTTCCGCTTGTTTGATCAGTCCAGGTGGTTCCTGTATCTGTGGTGTGCAGGATTCTGCCGCCCGAGCCAACGGCAAACCCGCTGGCCGCTATTGGGAAAGCAACGCCTTCTATGGCCTGGTTGTAAATTAAGCTTGACCAATTCAGTCCGGCATCTGTTGTTCTTGCAAGAGCGCCTTGCCCGTCGAAGAGAGTTCCTGAAACGACACCTGTGTTTTGATCGAAGAAGAAAACGTCATTACAGCCGCCTTCGTTACCGTCGAAATAGAAGGGCTGAAAAGCCCAACTGACCCCGCCGTCAGTAGTTGCGCCCACCAAGGGTTGGAAGATCGAATTCTGTCCCGCAACAAAGCCAACTGCTGCGTTCAACATCTGAGCGCCTGGGAAACCACCGCCAAAAAATCCGCTTTGGCTGCTCTGCCATGATGCGCCTGAATCAGTCGAGTAGAGAATAGTTTGAGAGTCGCCGCCGCAAATTCCGTTTACCCCGTTAAACGAGACCGACCTAAGACTATCTCCCACACCACTGGAGACCGGTCCCCAAGCCGTTCCGCCGTCAGTTGTACGAAGAATCAGTCCTTGCTCGCCAACAGCAACTCCTGCAT
>WNFY01001444.1_pt1 | contig 31221 bp, 25 predicted proteins | sample 5400091 | NCBI WGS metagenome assembly WNFY01 (sample SAMN13153364, study PRJNA577476) | soil metagenome | isolation source: 60 cm soil or saprolite under grassland replicate 1 | place: USA:California | collected 2016-06-15 | reverse complement strand
CGGAAACTCCCTGAGGCAGGCTCCCGCGAATGAATAAGTCAATACAAGCACTGACAAACGTCTGTCTCGCAGCCTTCGTGCGCGAGGCAAGAGAAAAACCTTTTGAGTTTCGTTGATTCGCACCACCAATTGAGATGAGGACGTTCAGTTGCGGATGAAGCAGTTTCAGTTTTCGCAATTGATTGAATGCGCCTCGCAAAGTTTTCCTGTCTGTGGGGTCAGCTTTACCGTCAATGCTTTCTCGCGCGCCATATGGCTGTTTATAGGCCGCCTCAGCGTCATCGAGCACCGGGCGGCCATTTGTGACGTTCGCAAAAGCGTAAAGGAGATGAGTCAGCATCGCGGCCGAGCCGCGGTTCTCAACTTCTTTGATGGGAAAAACGTCAAGCCGATCTTCCGACAGGTAACCGACGATGAGGAAGTGGGTGCCTCTTCTTTCCTGTTCCGTTTGAGCGAACGTAAACCCGGCCAGGACGAGCGAGAGAACGAAAACCAGGGGAAGAGCTTTCTTGATGTTCACCGCGACCAAACTATCCGTGAAGCGTCGTTAGGTCAACTGCGCAGAAACCGGTGACTCTCCGCCGTAGATTCGGGACCCTGGCTATAGAGCGAGCAAAAAGTCTTTCAATTCGCGAAACAGCCGCGCAAGCTCTTTGCTCTGGTAATTCGCATTTAGACCGCTGGGATTTGGCAAGACCCAGAGGATCGTGTCACCTAAGCTTTCTGGTTGACGACCGACAGTAGCTCTTGGCTTGTTAAAGGCTATGCGGTAGGCGCCGAGACCCAGCATGGCCAGGACCGCCGGATTGTACCGGCGAACTTTGGTAGCCAATCGCCGACCACCTTCTAATATTTCTTGCCTAATCAGGAGATCGGCACTTACCGTTGCGCGCGCCACCACATTAGTAATTCCGTAACCCTTTTTCAGCAGTTCGCGTTCTTCAAACGGTGAAAACAATCGTTCGGTAAAACCAGCAGCGCAAAGCGCAGGCCAAAAGCGATTACCGGGGCGAGCGAAGTGATGCCCCACAGCCGCAGTATAAAGTCCGGGATTGATGCCACAGAAGAGGACCTGAAGATCGTGGGCAATAACGTCACGAACCGTTTTACCCTCGGCTGCCAGCAGTTCTTCCCTGGTTGGCTTCCACGGCTTGATCATGGCGCCGATCAGAAGACTTCGAAGTAAGTTTGTTGCGAAGCACTCTGCTTCGAAACGCGATCGATGCTGGTCACCTGGAGCAGGTACCGACCGGGAAGTAGTTCGCTAAGCGGAATTTCTGCAGCATAAGGTAAGCTGGTTAGATCTAAGACCCCATCGCTATTAACTTTTCTCAGCGCGGTGGTAATTACTGGTTGATCGTCACGGACTACTTGAATCTGAACGGCGGCATCTGGTTTTTGATCAGTGGGCGAAAGCATTGTGTTGTAGAGAAAAATCAATAGCCGTAGATTAGACTCGTGCCGAAAGCGATGGCTCGCGCTGAGTCCAACCGGACTAATCTCGCCGGTGCTGGAGACGTTTGTCAGCGTTGCTTGCGTATGCTCGCCCAATAGCAGACTGCTCATCGCCAAGCGGTGATTTGAGAGATCCGGCACCTGTATCCATGCGTGGGCGCTGCCGATGCGTCCGCTCTTGTCATCTCGCGCCGCCACTCTTACCTGGTAAAGCCCGGGCGTAAGTTTGGCGAGATAAGTGAAGGTGATATCACGGTGAAATCCCTGGGTAGCTTCGAGCGATGGCGCAGTGGTCACGATACGCTCGATGAAAGTTGCCGAGGGCTGTCCACGATCGTTGTAGAACACCCCGGTCAGATCAACCAGGGCCTGGATTTTGCTTTCCTGGGGGCCAAACATCAGAAACTCTCCAGGTATCTGCACCGCACTTGAGACCATCGCTCCCTTGCCTTCAATTTCGTAATAGTCGACACCAAGAGATATAGGCAAAGCATGTTGTGGGAACGGAGCGAGTATCGAATCGCGCAACTTTGTGGCAGTTGTCTTTCCGGTATCGGCTTGACTGTTGGCTGTGCTGGCTGCTGAAGATGGCGACTCCAAATCGAAGAAACCTCGTCTCACCCTGACAGAAAGCCCGGGTCTCCCAACGACTTTAACCTCGATGCTCCGAAAACGACCGGGCTTTTGTCCATCCATATCGGGCTTCCAGGCGAGCAGATAGTATGTTGAAGTTTCTTTGATGGCTGCTGTTAAGCCCTGATTCAGATCATTCGTATTGAGTACGGCCGAACCGCCAGTATCCTGGGCGAGTGCGTTAAGCCCGTCCTGAGCGGCCAACAATTCGTCATGAGTCGCGCGGTCCAGACGTCCGCTGGGATCAAAGGAAGTATCACTGCTCGCATCGGTAAGACTAGCGACGAGTCCACGAGAGTCCAACGAATAGATCACCACGCCGCTTTTTGCTGCTGCTGACGTAACTTGTCGGAGCTTATTCATGGAATCCGAATGTTTGTTTTCAACGAAGAAGCCATTTGAGATAAAGAACAATACTTTTCTGCCGGACAGCTCCTTTGCCGAACGCACAATCCGCTCCAGACCGTCCAACGTATCCATGTTGAATACTCCGGCTTGCGACTCGATTGAAGTTGCTCTGCTCCGTACCATTCCTGCAGCTACGTCGCGGCTTATCCCCGGATTGGCCCGGATAACCTCGTTGACAAAATAGTCGAACACGTCGGTGTCATTGCGCTCTATCAGCAGGGCCTCATATTCGGTCATGGGGGGACGCTCTAAGTCGCGCACCGAGTATTGGCGGGTTTTGATTCGCGTAAGCGCTTCCCGCAACACGAACTTACTGCTGGTCAGTTGTTGCAGAAAACCAATTTGTCCGGTCGCCGAGATAATCCCCGCCTCGTCGTTCTGCCCCATGTCGTCTTCAATGAAGTTGGAGATGAGTCTTCTTGTGGCCGTAAGGCCCCCCAAATCCATGTGGTAATCATCGACGTAAAAGAAAACTGTTCTACCGCGATCGAGAGGGACAGGGCGTTTTGGGTCGGTGCCAGTTAGACTACCGGTTGTACCGCGCGCCGCCGAGAGCTGGCTTTCCTCGTCACTACCGGCTTTGATCTGCTCGAAAAACTCGATCTTGCGCGGCTTTCCATCGATACGTAACTCAAAGTTTTCTGGTTGTAACCCGTTGACGAAGTGCCCCTGCTTATCGAATACCATGACGTCAGTCTGCACGAGTTGGCTATAAACCCGCACAACTTCTCCCTGATCCTGGGGTCGAGGAGTTTGCTGTGTTTGGGCCAATGCGGTGGATCCAGTCATCAACAGGCAGAGCAGGTTTCTAAGACCGAGGCTCTTGTTTCCTGGATACCGAGCGAACATGATTTCGATCCAGTTTGAGGAAAATCTATTAGACCATCGAGCAATTGGCGTTTTAGTCGGGTACTCCCGAAACCGCGGTTGGCGAGGGTTAACTATGTAACAGATAGGCCGCTTGTGGCAATGAAAAACCTTCGCATGACGACTTCTTTACTGGTCACTGATAAACTGCCGAGTCCCGATCGTCTGGAACTCATTCCTGAGAGAAAGAGAGAGCGCATGGGTACGAGCGAGATAACCGTAAAGTTAGATCGTGTCAGCAAGAGGTTTGGCGAGTTTACCGCAGTAGACGAACTTAGTCTGAGCGTCAGGGCGGGCAGAATCTTTGGCCTTATTGGTCCGAATGGCGCCGGAAAAACGACCACGATCCGGATGATCGTCAACATCACCGCTCCCGACTCGGGCACGATCGAAATATTTAGCCGCCGCATTGATGAGGAATTGCAGGACCGAATTGGTTATTTGCCGGAAGAACGCGGACTCTACAAGAGAATGAAGATTGTCGACCAGTTGCGGTTTTTCGCAGAGCTGAAGAATGTCAAAGGTAAGGAAGCGGACAATCGGGTTGACCACTGGCTGCAGAAACTGAAACTCACCGAGTGGAAAAACAAGAAGAGTATGGAACTGTCGAAAGGAATGCAGCAAAAGATCCAGTTCATCACGGCTGTTCTACATGACCCGGATCTATTGATTCTTGATGAACCATTCTCGGGCCTCGACCCGGTTAACCTCGAGCTCGTAAAAGAGATTGTTTTGGAACTTAAGGCGGCGAACAAAACAATCATCTTTTCGACACACCAGATGGAGGTCGCTGAGCAGATTTGCGATGACATCTGCTTGATCAATCGTGCGCGGAAGGTTCTGGATGGCAGCTTACGTCAAATCAAAAAGAGCTTCGGGCGCAACGCGGTTGCCTTAAGAATTGAAGGTGAGAACGGCATACTCGACGATTCGTCGCTTGTGAGCAAGATCGAGAGACACAGCGACGAGATGGAGGTGCTGCTGGCGCCGAATGCTAATCCTCAGGATCTTCTAAGGAAACTTGTTGTCTCCGGCGCAATCGTCACTAAGTTTGAAATGATCGAAGCAAGTTTGCACAACATCTTCATCGAAAAAGTAAGCGAGGCTGAATGAGAAAGTTTCTCGCGGTGGTAAAACGCGAATACACGCAGCGAGTACGGGCAAAAATTTTCATTCTTGTTACAGTGCTGGCACCGGTTGTAATGTCGTTCTTTGCACTTGCTCCGGCTTTTATATTCAGCATTAAGGCGGGCGGGCCGACGAGAATTGCAGTCGTTGATCGAACGGGCAAGCTATACGCACGTCTGTACACTGTTTTGATGACTGACGCAGTTGACCCTGAGGAATCAACGACTGATCAAACAGATAACATTCAAAATGCGAATTTGCATCAGGGACCCAGTGAGATCGCTAAGGACCGACAGGCAAACTTTGAATTGCAAGAAATAGATCCTGCTGGACGCTCTCTAAACCAACTCCGAACCGAACTGGATCGAAGGCTGGAGGCGAAGGAACTTGACGGTTACTTAATCCTCCCGCCAAACCTCCTGCACGACGGGAAACCGCAATTCTTCGGGCGCAATGCGGGGGACGTTTTTACGAGAAGATCACTTCAGAAAGCCTTGAGCCGGGCTGTGCGTGACGAGCGACTGGCTGAGGCGAACATTAATGTAAAGACTTTGCAGGACCTTTCAAGACCTGTGGAGCTCCAGGGAATAAAGATTGGAGCAAGCGGAGATGAACGCGATTCGGGCGAAGGATTTTTCCTGGTCTTTGCTGTAGGCTTTGTTATGTATCTGACGATTCTTATGTATGGGCAGATGATTCTCGGAGCAGTGATAGAAGAGAAGGAGACGCGTATTGCGGAGATCCTGTTTTCGTCAGTCAAACCTTTCACGCTAATGTTGGGAAAATTGGTTGGCGTTTCGCTTGTTGCCTTAACGCAACTTGCAATTTGGGGACTGGCTTTCGGTGCTTTTGCGCTTTATGGGGTGGGGTTGCTTGCGTCTAGTGGATTTCCCCTCCACATCCCGAATATTCCGGCCGTAAATTTTGTCTACTTTGCTCTATTCTTCCTGTTGGGCTACTTCATCTATTCCACGATTTATGCTTTGGTCGGATCGATGGTTACAACTGCGCAGGAAGGCGGCCAGTTATCGATGCCAATTATTTTGTTGCTGGTAGTTGGTTTCTATCTTTTTTATCCGGTAATAAAAAGTCCGGACTCGTCTTTTGCTTTCTGGGTGTCAATGTTTCCTTTCTTTTCTCCTATAACAATGCTTGTGCGTATCGTGACGCAAACGCCTCCCTTCTGGCAGATAGCTCTATCTCTTTTGATCGGGTTTGGCAGCGTTGTCCTGATAACCTGGTTTTCCAGCCGAATCTATCGTATCGGAATGTTGATGTACGGCAAGCGTGTTTCTATTCCCGAGGCTTGGCGCTGGGTTCGTAAGTCTTAAAATGCCTATCGAGATCGAAAAAAAATTTCGTTTGACGAAGAAGCAGCATGAAGAAGTGCTCCAGCGACTTCCGCAAATTGGCGCGAGGCTATGCGGCGAGGAATTTGAAGAGAACACACTTTATGAGGGTGATTCATTGGACCCTGCTCGTTCCATTTTGCGTTTAAGGCGCACGGACAAAGCCGCCACCGTCACATACAAGGAAGGACTTGGTACCTCTTCTTCTATCGAGCATCGACGAGAAGAGGAGACACGTGTCGAAGATCCTGACGCTATGAACGCCATCCTCGACGCGTTGGGTTTTAAGCCAGCTCTGGTCTATGAAAAGCGCCGTCAGACCTGGCATTTGGAGACGACTGAGATTGTAGTTGATGAATTACCGTTTGGTTTGTTTATGGAAATCGAAGGCAGTGAAGGGAACATCGTGACAGCTGAGTTGAAACTTGGTATTAAAGGCCTCAGAACCGAACCCGAAACTTATCCGCAACTCACTCGAGAGCATGGAAAACGTTACGTCAACATGATCGAAGCGCGGTTTGATGAATGATTGAACAGAACTATGAACGTTTAGCTCATCGGACGATCGAGTCCCGTTAGTTTGAAGGTGTTTTGGTTGCGGTTTAAGTCTTGCTGTCAAGTCAACTTCGTAGGACTCGTTTGATGATCGCCTTCAAGTCAGCAGGCTCGATTGGTTTTATCAAATAACCCTGACAACCTGCACTCGCGGCTTGACTCCGCAGATCATAGGAATCGTACGCGCTGATAATAATTACGGGCACATGTGCCAGTTTAGGTTCTTCACGGATTTTCCAAAACGCAGTCAATCCGTCCATCCCTGTTCAGATTATTATTGCAGCTCTTACATTATTGTGTTGTGAAGTCATAACTTGTCGTCTAGTGGATATCAGATTGGAACTCTGTGTTCTCATCATGTGGACCAGGACTGCGCAGGCCTCTCTTTTGCCAGTTCCAACTATGTTTCCTGACTCATCCTGAATAGCGTAGACCTTTCCGTAAATATCGAAAGGTAGGATTATCGGTTCTGAATACACGGTGTCGTTCTCCTTCCTTGGTGTATTTAGACTGCGAATAGAGGGGGGGTCTCCACAAAATGGCCCGGGCTTTTCGTGAAAAACCTTGAAACCTTCTGTCACTCACTTTAGTCTGTTTGTAGCTTTCCGCTTTGTCATCGTACGAAGTTTAGAAAGTTTTTCCAGCATCTGGACATATTTGTGGCTTGGCGAATCAAAATCCACGGCTTTCTTCAACTGACAACGTGGCTTAGATATTGCAGCAGGGAAGTTGCCTACGCATGCAAAGAAACTCGCAAGGGGGTAAATTAGTCTTGAACAAACGTAATTTCCCCGTCATTGGGGCGTTCCTGTTAACGCTCGGCATGGTTACGGTCGCCAACGCCGATCCAAAACTAAAAACCAAGGCTCTGTCGCACAAAGGCCACCACCACGACTCGGGCCGTCATTTGGCGCCGGGCCATTCAAAAGACATCTCAACTCTCGTATTTCCCGACACAGATGCGAGAACATTCAGTGTAACATTAGGGAAGATGCGTGGCGTTGAGCATCTGTACGGTCACGGCGACTCGGTCTCGGTCGACACGCAAGTTGTCCCAAATCCAGAACCTGCAACTATGCTTTTACTCGGTAGCGGCCTGGCCGGATTGGCTGGCATTATTCGAAAGAAACGCCAAGCAAGCCGTTAGCCTCTAGGTCTGACACTTTCAATTAAACGGCGTCACCCTTTCCGGTGACGCCGTTTCCGTGTTTGTGGGTTGGAAGGGAAGAGGCGAGATCCGAAATTGACCAGCGCTGCCGCTCGCCCGCCACGAGCGCGCAGCGCGAGAGAGACGTCGGAGATTGAGTGCTTTGCGAGGTCGGTGGCGCCTGGAGGCGCTCGGTGAGGGCGAGTCGCCGCGCGCTCCGAGTGAAGAGGCGCTTGTTTGCTCGTGGGTTGTGATTTTTGACACGATCTCTTAATCGCTGACTTCTCTTCAGTCTTGGTATGCTGGTCGCAGTAAAAAAGAGGCGGCCCCGAAGTGAACCTTCGAGGCCGCCTGCCCACCCCTGAGTTGTTTTAGACGATTACATTCCCATGCCGCTCATGCCGCCCATACCGCCCGGCATTGCGGGGCTACCCTTGTCGTCCTCGGGAAGTTCCGAAACCATAGCCTCAGTCGTCAACATAAGGCCTGCAATCGAGGCTGCATTTTGAAGGGCTGTCCGAGTTACCTTGGCTGGGTCGATAACGCCTGCTTTCACCAGGTCCTCAAACTGCTCAGTCGCCGCGTTGAAGCCGACGTTCTCGTTCTTTTCTGAACGAACACGTTCGACAACCACTGCGCCTTCCTTGCCGGCGTTCTGCACGATCTGACGCAGGGGCTCTTCCAACGCTCGACGTACAATGTTGACGCCAATTTGCTCGTCGGGATCGCCTTCACCGGCTTTGTTGGTTAGGAATTTCTCGAGAGCCTTGGCCGCCCGAACCAACGCCACTCCACCGCCCGGGACGATTCCTTCCTCGACCGCTGCACGCGTTGCATGCATCGCATCTTCAACGCGAGCCTTCTTCTCTTTCATCTCGGTCTCGGTTGCAGCTCCGACCTTGATTACGGCAACGCCGCCAACGAGCTTGGCCAGGCGCTCCTGCAATTTCTCGCGATCGTAGTCTGAAGTGGTGTCTTCAATCTGCGCCCGCAGCGTTTTCACACGACCTTCGATGTCGGCGTGCTTGCCATTGCCTTCGACAATCGTAGTATTGTCTTTGTCGATGGTGATCTTCTTGGCTCGGCCGAGATCTTCAAGCTTAACGTTCTCGAGCTTGATACCCAGGTCTTCGCTGATGACTTTGCCGCCCGTCAGGATGGCAATATCTTCGAGCATCGCCTTCCGGCGATCACCGAAGCCCGGCGCCTTTACCGCTGCGATATTCAGCGTGCCACGGAGCTTGTTGACGACCAGGGTAGCCAGCGCCTCACCCTCAACATCCTCGGCAATGATCAGCATGGGCTTGCCCATCTTAGCCACCTGCTCCAGCAGTGGCAGCAAGTCCTTCATTGAGCTGATCTTCTTTTCGTTGATGAGTATTAGTGGATTCTCGAGGGACGCTTCCATGCGTTCCGGATCGGTAACAAAGTAGGGGCTAAGATAGCCGCGGTCAAATTGCATACCCTCGACCACCTCGAGCGAAGTTTCCATAGTCTTCGACTCTTCGACCGTGATCACCCCATCCTTGCCAACCTTGTTCATCGCTTCTGCAATGATGTTGCCGATCGTCGCGTCGCCATTAGCTGAAACTGTGCCGACCTGCGCGATCATGTCGCCTTTCACATCTTTCTTGAGGCGCTTGATCTCTTCAACGGAGCGCTCCACTGCCTTATCAATACCGCGTTTCAGAGCCATCGGGTTTGCACCCGCCGCAACGGTCTTCACGCCTTCGCGGAAGATCGCCTGGGCAAGCACGGTTGCGGTCGTTGTACCGTCGCCGGCCACGTCCGAAGTTTTTGACGCAACTTCACGAACCATCTGCGCGCCCATGTTCTCCAGCGCGTCTTTCAGTTCGATCTCTTTTGCAACAGTGACGCCGTCTTTTGTGATTGTCGGTGAGCCAAATTTTTTGTCGATCACGACGTTTCGGCCCTTCGGACCCAGCGTGATCTTCACTGCGTCGGCGAGTTGGTTAATACCACGCAAGATCGCCGCCCGTGATTCCTCACCATGAATTACTTGCTTTGCCATTTCTCTTTCTTCTCCTACTGAAAATGTGGAATGTTTACTCAAAGAAAAAGCGACTAGTGGTCGATATGACTACTTGCCGCCCTTCTTGCCCCCGCTCGCTGCGCCGGCCCGCTCGAGGATTCCCAGGATCTCGTCCTCGCGCATGATGAGAAACTCTTCGCCGTCGATCTTGATTTCAGAGCCACTGTATTTTCCGAAAAGCACTCGATCGCCTTTCTTTACATCGAGAGGCTGCCGCGTGCCGTCGTCCTTGTATTTTCCCTCTCCCACCGCGACGACTTCACCTTCCTGCGGCTTCTCTTTTGCAGTGTCGGGGATAATGATGCCCCCGCGCACCTGCTCGCCTTCTTCTATACGCCGCAGTATCACCCGGTCGTGAAGAGGCTTGATATTGGTTGCCATATTTCTTAATTCTCCTTTCGAGTTTCCTAACAATTCACCTGATTTTAGATTAAGAGTTCGCCCGCAACGATCAACTCAATTAGCACTCTATGTAGCGGAGTGCTAAGAATAAAGCCTTGTCTGATTGTTGTCAACCTGAGGGGTTTTGAACTAATTGGGGCCCTAACGGGAGGCGCGTTTGACCCGCGAGGCGCCGCGAGCCTGTTTTTCGTATGATGAGACCCGTTTGGAGAGGGTGTTACGGTGGATACCGAGAACGCTGGCTGTTTTCGAGAGATGCTGCTTATGTTTCGCCAGGGCTTTTTGAATGTAGAGTTTCTCGAATTCGGACAGGGCTTCATCCAATAGAATCTGGCCGTCCAGCATTTCGTCAATCAAGCTTTCAAGAAGGTTATGGATCATTTGATCTTCCCAGGCAGCGAAACTGGAGCAGCCCTATTGGGGATAGCTTTTCCAACCCGAATGTTTTCTAACCCGAATGTTAGAGCTCTTCGCCTGTTAGGAGTCTGTACGCCTCAAGGTAGCGAGCTGTTGTAGCTGAGGCTACGTCAGCCGGAATCGGTGGGGCTGGCGGTTTCTTGTCCCAATGCAGCGTCTCCAAATAATCCCGCACGAATTGTTTATCAAAGGAAGGTTGCGGCCGCCCCGGCTCGTAAGATTCAGCAGGCCAGAAACGCGAGGAGTCAGGAGTTAGGACTTCGTCAACGAGAATTAGTTTCCCATTCTTATCGAGCCCGAACTCCAACTTGGCATCGGCAATAATTATTCCGCGGCTCCGAGCGTAGTTTCGAGCTTCGGAATAAAGTTTCAGCGACGTGTCCCTGAGTTGAGTGGTAATTTCCTTGCCGAGAATCGCTTGAACCTGGTCTTCACTGATGTTTTCGTCATGGCCCTGTTCGGCTTTTGTCGAGGGCGTAAAAAGTGGCTCGGGTAACTCTTCGAATTCACGCAAACCTGCGGCTAATTTGTGGCCGCAAACTTCGCCCTTCCTCAAGTAGTCTTTCCATCCGGAGCCGACTAGATAGCCTCGCACGACGCACTCTACGGGGAATACTTCTGCGCGGCGCACCAACATCGACCGACGAGCCAGTGTTTGGGAATGACGACGGACCAGCTCCGGCATTTCCTCGACATTGACCGACAGCAGGTGGTTTGCAACAACGTGCCCTAATTTCTCAAACCAAAACCGGGAAAGAGCGGTAAGGACTTCACCCTTTCGTTCGATAGGAGTAGGAAGCACACAATCGAAGGCGGATATGCGATCGGTGGCAACAATCAGCAGTCGCTCTTCGTCAACGAGGTAGACGTCGCGCACCTTACCACGGCGGATTAATTGCAGATCAGAAAACGATGTTTGAACAAGAGTGGCAGCACTCATCATGGTGGCTGCCTGAAGCAGCGAAGAATTTCAGCTTTGAATTAAGAGGCAGTGCGGATTTTGCTCGTCTGCAAAAAGTTTGTCAAGACTCGCTCTGATTTAAGTACTCAAGGCGTCGCACAATCTTTGAATTTGTTCCGCATGGTTATGCGCGTGGGCCGCATAGATGATTAACCAGTCTTCAGGAGTATAGCGGCCGCTCTCACTATGAACACCTTCGCGTTTCCAATCGTCGTCTGACATCAACCCAAGCAGTTGCGCTGTGGTGGATCTCGCCGCGCGGAAAGCTTCCAGGGACGGAGCCATATCGCGCTCATTATAACGGAGCTTGCTCGCAAACAGATCTTGATCATAACCGGGGATCAAAGGTTTGTCTTCGACAAGTAGCCGCCGCAGTCTAATGGCCGACGTGCCTTCGCTGTCGGCCAAATGATGAACGATCTCTCTCGCGCTCCACTTACCGGGAATTGGGTGGGCAGTTAAGCTCTCAGCTGGAAACCCTTCAAGGGCCTTCGCGACCGCCTGATATCCGGCTGCATATTTTTCAATGAGTCTGCGTCTTTCTTCGGCTGTCATGCGTCCTTCCTTTCCGTGGTGGATTTGTCCATGTAACAATACCAAGCATAGCAGATTTAGAAACAACGTTGCCGCTCCTGTTCAAGTTCAATTCAATATGACGCCCACGTCCATGTTTTTAATGTTGCGAGAGCCGATCAGTTAGTCTGAGCTTTTCTTGCGGAGAATCCAAATGCTAACCAGCAATGCCTTCATTAGTCTGAGAGCAAGTCTATATTGCCCGATCCTAATTCTGTTATTTTCGCTCGGCATTTCAGGAAGACCGGCACCGGACTATTCCTCAGCGCAACAGACGCTGTGGCAGTCGCGGCCATTTCCGCCGGCTCAATATATTCCCGACCATGACTTCGATACGCGGCACATTGCCCTGGATTTGCGCTTCGATTGGGATAAAGAAGAGGCGATCGCGACCGAAACATTTATCTTCTCACCGCTGGTGAGAGATTTACGTTTATTACAGCTCGACGCCGCATCAATGAGCTTTTCGTCCGTAAAGCTGCCCAACGGCACTGCGCTAAAATACGAATTTGATGAGAAGGCGCAAAAACTCCGCATCACTCTCGATCGTCCCTATCAATTGAAGGAGGTCGTCACTGTGGTGATTGCCTATCACACCAGGCAGCCGCCAAAAGCGATGCGAAGTATAAATGGCGGCGGCGGGCTGACTTTTATCAAACCAACAGCGGATGATCCCAGGCGTCCCAAACAAATCTGGTCGCAGGGTGAGTCCGAGTACAATCATTATTGGTTTCCTTGCTTCGATCATCCTAACGATTTTTTTACATCAGAGGTTTCCGCGACCGTTCCGAAACCGTTGTCCGTTGTTTCCAACGGCAAACTGGTCGAAACGAAAGAAAATGCCGACGGAACTCGCACGTTCCACTGGAAGATAGAGGCGCCGCACGCCAGCTATCTCTCTTCGATTATTGTCAGTGACTACGTTCCGATAGTCGGAAGCTACGCGGGCATTCCTGTAGTCACCAACGTCTATCCAAGCGAGTTTGAGGAAGGAAAGATCACCGCCGCCCGGCTGCCCGAGATGGTCAAATTCTTTTCCGAGGTAACGGGGGTCAAGTATCCCTACGAAAAATATGCACAAAGCGTCGCTCGTGATTTCAATGGCGGCATGGAGAATATTTCTGCAACCACGCAGTACGACGTCATGATCCACGACGCGAGAACCGAGCTGGATCAAACGAGTGACAGCCTCGAGTCGCACGAGTTGGCTCACATGTGGTTCGGCGACTACATTACTTGTCGCAACTGGTCTGACATCTGGCTTAATGAGAGTTTCGCCACATACTTTCAGGCACTCTGGGACGAACATAGCCTGGGCCTCGACGATTTTCTCTACGTCGATGTGAAAGGCGATCAGGACCAGTATTTCAACGCCTGGGCCCAGGGAAGTCGACGTCCCATCGTAACGAAGCATTATGCCAATCCCGACGCAGTCTTCGATACTTATGCGTATCCGCGTGGCGGCGCCGTCTTACACATGCTCCGCACATATCTCGGTGAAGAAAACTGGTGGCGTTCGATCAATCATTACCTGACCAAGTATGCGCACCAGCCAGTCGAGACGGCACAGTTTCGTATAGCTATTGAAGAAGCGACCGGACAGTCGATGGACTGGTTCTTCGACGAGTGGGTTTACAAGATGGGGCATCCAATTCTTCGCATTACGCAGGACTATGATCAGGCGGCGCAACTCCTTAAGCTCACCGTGAAGCAGGAACAGAAGACCGATCCGGAGTCCCTTTATCCGCAAGCCGATTTCTTTCGAAGTCCCGTAGACATAGAAATTGGGACTGCGACAAAAACCCGGGTGGAGCGTGTTCAACTCGATCCGAAGGAAGAACAGACATTCAGTTTTCAGGTTGACTCCAAACCGCTGCTCGTCAATTTCGATTATCACGGCACACTCATTAAGGAGCTGCGCTTCGAAAAATCGCCCGAGCAACTAGCCTACCAGCTGGCGCACGACGAGGATGTCCTAGGACGAGTCTGGGCGCTGCAGCGGCTTGCCGCGCGCATGAAGGACCAGGCAGCGTCAGAAACGGACAAGCAACAGATTTCAAGTCAGGTGGCGTCCGCATTGACCGGCGATGAGTTTTGGGGTGTGCGTTTGCAAGCGGCGACTGCCCTGAGCAACACGCCCGGCGATGCTGCGCGAACCGCGCTGCTAAGCGCACTTAAGGACCAGAAATCCGCAGTAAGGTCCCGCGCTATTACTTCGCTTGCCAGTTCTAAAGATGCAAACCTGGCAAGCCTTTATCAGCAGTATTTGGGCGACCAGAGCTACGCGGTGGTCAAGGCAGCGGCTCTGGCCCTCGGCCAGACAAAGAGCGCGATAGCCTACGATGCTCTGGCGAAGCTACTTGCAGAGCCCTCATGGCGCGACACTGTTCGCGTCTCAGCGTTGTCTGGCCTGGCAACTCTGGGTGACAAACGTGCTATAGAGTTTGGGCTTAAGTATGCCGGGAACGGGAATTACGCACAGGTTCGAGCAGCGGCCTTTAGACTCCTAGGGAATATCGGCAAAGATGATCCGCGTGTCTTTTCGGTGGTTGCCGAAGGACTCGAGCAGGCATTCAAGAAGGGTGATTTCACAGTTGGCATAGCCTCGGCCGAAGCCCTCGCAAATTTGGGCGATCCGCGTGGCTTGGCGATATTTGAGCGGCTGACAAATGACACTGACGGCATACGCCCGTTGACAGCTCTGATGGTTCAATTCCAGGAGCGACTGCGAAGGAACACCACAGGCGGTGATAAGCCGGCCAACAGACAGCCCTGACCGAGCGCACAGTGCGGACAAAACGCCAAATTGAGGTCCTTTTTAACGCCATGCCTGCTGTCCGAACTCATGGCGCGTCCTCTGCCAGGGCAAGTCAGAGTAGACGTCTTTAGCTATTTTCCCGTGAGCAAAAAAACTTTAGGCTTGAACACTGGCTCAATTTTCCTGTACTATCCGTTTACTCGAGTTGCGCCACGCCCCGAATGGCGCTTACCCGCAAAGCCTCCTGCTTGTCAGTTCCAGACTAGAAAACTCTGATGACCACTACAGCTACTGACAGACAGAAATCCGCAAAGGAAACTTTTATAGTACCCGATATCGGCGAACGTAAGGTCGCTTTACTCGTTGTCGAAGACGACGAAAATATTTCGTCAGCGATTAGCGAGTACTTCTCGCGCGCCGGTTATAGCGTGAAAACTGTCGCAGATGGACTCAATGGAGTGAAAGCAGCCCTGGATGATCCGCCCGATGCTGTTGTTCTCGATCTCATGCTGCCGAAGATGGACGGTTTGGCTGTTTGCAAGGAGCTGAGGGAAAAAGTCGGCTACCTGCCAATTTTGATGCTGACAGCTAAAGACGATGTAGTTGACAAAGTGTTGGGGCTGGAGATGGGTGCGGATGATTACATAACCAAGCCCTTCAGTTTGCGTGAGCTCGAAGCTCGGATTAAATCAGTCTTGCGGCGGACGCGAAGTGGCCCAAGCCCCGACGGAATCAGGGATGAAGCCCCGATTGTTCGCGGTCGACTACGAATTGACTCCGCCAAACGAGAAGTAACCATTGGTGACCGACAGGTTGAACTCACGCCCAAAGAGTTTGATCTTCTGCGCCTCTTCGCGTCGAACCCGGGCCGCGTGTTTCCACGGAAGTACCTCCTTGAAAAGATTTGGGACTATTCCTATGAAGGCTACGATCGTACGATCGATTCACATATCAATCGTCTCCGAGCCAAGATTGAAGAGAACCCCGAGAACCCCCAGATGGTCTTGACCGTTTGGGGAATTGGTTACAAGTTCAGCGACGAACAGTAAGCCTACTACTTGCGTCTCGCCTAGCTTCCCGCAATACCCTTCGCCCGGCACGATTAATCCAAGCCCAGCTGGCCGAATCCATCGCAGACCATCGGCGTTCTTGCGCATTCCGCAACTCAATGAAAAAGTGTTTCAGCACAAAGAAAATGCTCGAAGAGAAATCGCGATCCCTCTTTGCAACTCAGGAACAAATGCGGGGCGGAGAGGAAGAGCGCCAACAGAGCAGGTAGAAAAAGAACGCCAGCGTCTTGAAGTTAAAGGAAATCTGTCGAAACTCAGAAATCCCACCCATGCTTTCGTGGATGGGATTTCTAAGTTTTTACAGCCACTTTCTAAGGCCGCGGTGTGAATGTCTACCCGCGACTCTGCACTGCTTTTCACTATTTCGCATTTACCATTTACTATTAATTTCTGTCATGCGCTTCCAACTCCAATGTGAGTACGAACCAAAAGGCGATCAGCCGCAGGCTATAGATTCATTGGTAAAGGGTCTTGACGACGGCGCCAAGGATCAGGTGCTCCTGGGAATCACGGGCAGCGGTAAGACCTTTTCCATTGCTAGCGTCATTCAGCGCACGCAGCGCCCTACCCTGGTGCTGGCACACAACAAAACTCTCGCCGCCCAGCTCTATCAGGAGTTTCGTTCACTGTTTCCCCAGAATGCGGTCGAGTATTTCGTCTCTTACTACGACTATTATCAGCCGGAAGCCTACATGCCCGCCGGCGATGTTTATATTGAAAAGGAAGCAATCGTCAATGAGGAGATAGACCGTCTACGCATGTCCGCAACCCGCGCTTTGTTTGAACGGCGCGACGTGATTGTGGTGGCCAGCGTGTCATGTATCTATGGCCTTGGAGATCCCGATGCTTACTACGGCCTGCTGTTGTTCCTCGAGCCAGGCGCGCGTATGTCGCGTGATGTTTTGTTGCAGCGACTGGTAGAGCTGCAATACGAACGATCCGATATTAACTTCCAGCGGGGCTCTTTTCGCGTGCGCGGCGACGTCGTGGAGGTCTACCCAAGTTACCAGGACCAGGCCTATCGTATAGAGCTATGGGGCGATGAGATCGATTCGATCTCCACTATCGATCCATTGCTCGGCGAAGTGATCGAGCGCCACACTTCACGAGTCCCGATATATCCGAAAACCCACTACGTGATGTCGCGACCAACAATCAAACGCGCCTTGAAATCCATCAAAGAAGAACTTGAATGGTGGGAGCCAAAATTAATCGCCGAGGGGAAACTGGTTGAGGCACAGCGTCTGCATCAACGAACCATGTTCGACCTCGAGATGATTAAGGAGATGGGTTTTTGCAGGGGCATTGAAAACTATTCACGCCACCTGACTGGCAAAAAGCCTGGCGAGCCTCCGCCAACGCTGCTGGATTATCTGCCGCGCGAAACGTTGATTGTGATCGACGAGTCGCATCAGTCTGTTCCGCAAGTGCGCGGAATGTTTGAAGGCGATCAGTCGCGCAAACGCACCCTGGTCGAATACGGTTTTCGTTTGCCTTCGGCTCTCGACAATCGGCCATTGAACTTCAAGGAGTTTGAGGCGCGCATCGGGCAGACGATCTATGTTTCGGCAACCCCGGGTCCATATGAGCTGACGAAATCAAGCGGCGAAGTTGTCGAGCAGATCATCCGGCCAACTGGATTGATGGATCCGGAAATCGAAGTTCAGCCGGTGAAAGGACAAATCGATCATTTGCTTGAAGAATGCCGTCAGCGCGCCGAACGAAATGAGCGCGTTCTTGTTACAACGTTAACAAAGCGGATGTCTGAGGATCTGACGGAATACTTTACTGAGGTGGGCGTTCGCGTTCGTTATCTCCATTCGGATATTGAGACTCTGGAGCGGATAAAAATTCTACGTGACCTGAGGCGGGGCGAATTTGATGTATTGGTGGGAATTAATCTGCTTCGGGAGGGACTCGATCTGCCTGAAGTGTCGTTGGTTGCGATCCTCGATGCCGACAAGGAAGGTTTCTTGCGCTCGGAACAGTCTCTCATTCAAACCATCGGCCGCGCGGCCCGCAATTCACGAGGGAAGGCGATTCTCTACGCCGACAGAGTCACGGAGTCGATGAAACGAGCGATGGACGAGACAAAGCGTCGGCGTTCGATTCAGGAAGTCTACAACCGCGAAAATGGGATCACGCCGCAAACGATAGTCAAGCCGATCGAGTCGACGCTCATCAGTGTTTCAGAGGCTGATTACTTTAAGGTCCCGGTCGCGCTTGAAGATATCGAAGATTACTCACCTGATAGGATCGAAGCAACGTTAGTGCGTCTTGAGGCTGAAATGCGAGGCGCAGCCAAGCGGTTTGAGTTTGAGAAAGCTGCAGAGCTGCGCGACAGAATTAAAGTGCTGCGTGAACGCGAGTTGCAAGTGACATGAGCAGTACTTCCGTTTGCGGCTGGGCCGCCTACAATTGCGGAAAGGCTTTTGCCTTTCCGTTGTTCCCGATCATTCTTATATGCTGATCAAGTCTCAACCTGACGAAATTCAGTCATTCCTGTCCGACGCCAGCTACATTCGAGATGGCTACGCGGACCGCGTTGTGCTGCCTGAGAGTGCTGAGGATGTCGCTGAGATACTCGCTGCAGCGATGCGCTACTGCACTCCTGTTACCGTCTCAGGTGCTGGCACCGGGACCGTGGGCGGGCGCATTGCTTTCGGTGGTATCGTCCTGGCAACCGACAGAATAAACAAGATTGAGAGGGTCGCCCACGATGATGGCAATGGATCCGCTGTCGCCGGGTCGGGCGTAGTTCTCTCTGATCTGCAGCGATCAGTGGAATCGGAGGGTTTGCTTTATCCGCCGGACCCAACAGAGCGGAGTTGCTTCCTGGGTGGCACGATAGCGACGAATGCTTCGGGAGCACGAACATTCAAGTATGGTCCCACCAGGAATTATGTCAAACGACTTAAAGTCGCTCTTGCGAGTGGGGACCTGTTGGAATTGCGAAGGGGCGATCTCCATGCAGAGCCAGGAGGAAGGGTTGAGATCCTGTTGGACGGAGGCAGAATAATTCGAGCGCAGCTGCCCAGTTATCGAATGCCCCAAACGCGTAAGAACGCTTCAGGCTACTTCGTGCTGCCGGAGATGGATGTAATCGATCTATTCATCGGCAGTGAAGGCACGCTCGGTGTAATCGTGGAAGCGGAAGTAGCACTACGCGAGAAACCCGAAGGACTTTTGAGTGGTGTTCTATTCTTCAAAGCGCAGGATGATCTGCTGTGTTTCGTAGCTGAGGCGCGTTCGCGTTCGCTTCAGAATCGGGCGCGAGGCGCAATATCACTCGCACCCACAGGCGTTAACGATAAAGCTTCCGAGAGTGGAGGCGGACTTGATGCTCGGGCGCTGGAGTATTTCGATAGCCAATCGCTTGGTTTCCTGCGACAGAAGTATCAAACGATTCCTGACGCAGCCCAGTGTGCGATATTTTTTGAGCAGGAGACCACGTCAAAGACGGAAGACCCTTTGATGAACGAGTGGCTCGCCTTGTTGGATACTAACAATGCACTTGCCGACTCGTGGTTTGCAACAAATGAGCCGGACCAGGCAAAGCTGCGCGAGTTTCGTCACGAGTTGCCGGTCCTGATGAACGAATGGTTTGCGCGTTACCAGCAACGAAAGGTGTCCACCGACATGGCGGTCCCTGATAACGAGTTTTCTGGGATGCTGCGCTTTTATGAAACCACATTGCAAACGAGTGGTCTCAAATACACCATCTTCGGTCACATCGGCGACAATCACGTTCATGTCAACATCCTTCCGCGCGACGACGATGAAGGGATCAAAGCCCGTGAGATCTACTTGCAGTTCCTGAAACGCGCGGCTGCTGTTGGTGGCACACTTTCGGCAGAACACGGGATCGGAAAACTAAAGCGCGAGTATTTGCATTTATTCTACAGCGACCAGCACCTACGAGAGATGGCATCATTGAAGCGCGCGTTTGATCCTGCGGGCATTCTCGGCAGAGGAAATATTTTTAGCGAGAAGTATCTCTAGGGTATCCGTTGTCCGTCGTCAGCGGGTTGCTATTTGAACTTTGTGCTTGGTACTTTGTGCTTTGTTCTTCTGGCCGCCGATTCTCAGTGAATTGAAGGGCACTCCTCCCAAAAACCAAGTCCAAAGGACAAAGTACGAAGCACAAAGCACGGTTATCACGCAACTGGCCACGGACAACGGACCACTGACAAAACAACAATGTTTCGATTCACAACATCCGGAGAATCACACGGTCGCGCGCTCGTCGCGATAGTAGAAGGTTTGCCCGCTGGCGTGCCTGTCGACGCCGATCAGATCAACTACGAACTCAAACGGCGCCAGTGGGGCTACGGCCGCGGCGGTCGGATGAAGATCGAACAGGACCAGTCGCAGATCCTGAGTGGTGTTCGGCATGGCCTGACGCTCGGGTCACCCATAGCGTTGATGGTTGAAAACAAAGACTGGGCCAACTGGACCGATGTGATGGCTGCCGAGCCGCGTGAGCTACCCCCCGAGAAATCCCGGCAACTAAAACGCCCCCGTCCGGGCCATGCGGATTTGGCCGGCGGCTTAAAATACGACTTGCGGGACCTGCGCAACGTGCTCGAACGCGCGTCGGCTCGGGAAACAACCGCGCGGGTTGCGTGTGGCGCGCTAGCGAAGCAACTGCTGAGTCCATTTGGTATCGAGATCCGCAGCCACGTCATTCAACTCGGCGGCATACCCGTGGATCCTCTGGAGCTAAGCTGGGCAAACATCGCGTCAATACCTGATGACGCGTCCTTGCATTGCGGAGATATTCAGGTCCAGGAACAGATGATCGAACTCATTGATCAGAAACGCACTGAAGGAGATACGCTCGGTGGGATTTTCGAAGTTGCGGCTCGTGGCGTCGTGCCCGGATTGGGTTCGCACACGGCCTGGAACCTGAAGCTCGATGGCCTTCTTGCTCAAGCTGTAATGTCTATTCCGGCTGTCAAAGCTGTGTCGATCGGTGCTGGCGCGACGGCAAGCAGCTTGCCGGGTTCTGAGGTGCACGATGAGATTGATTACAATTCCGAGACGCGTGAATTCATTCGCGAAACGAACCGCGCCGGCGGTCTGGAAGGCGGGATCACAAACGGCGAGGAGCTTCGCGTGCGCGGTCATCTGAAGCCGCTTTCTACCCTTCGGCGCGCGCTTCGCTCGGTTGACATTGATTCAAAAGAGGAACAGCCGGCCGGATTCGAACGTTCCGATATCACCGCTGTGCCTGCGGCGGGGGTAATTGGCGAATCAATGGTTGCGCTCACCTTGGCCGCAGCGATGCGTGAAAAGTTTGGCGGCGACAGCCTTGGCGAAATGAAACGTAACTTCGAAGGCTATCGCGAACAATTAAGAGGTTACTAACGCGTAGCGGATGTGATGCTGGTGCGAAAATGCGGCTCGTGTCCTCCGCACACCTCGGGCGCGACGAACGAGCGATCAGTCAGAAAGAGTTTGACCCCTCCCCACATTCGCTGAAATCGTAAAGCCGAAATCGTCTCGGTTACCTGGCGCTCAAGAGAATCTAGAAACGCGATCTTGTCGCGGGTGCTCGACGCCGATTCCGGCGATAACGTCTGCGGAGTAATCCGCAGCCTCGAGTCGCTTCGGCAGGTAATGAGGTTAGTTTGTCGGTTGCCGTTATTTCTCCTCCGGGCCAGTTTCTGATCGAAAATTCAAACTTACTCGCTTGCCTCCGGAATGCTAACTAGCCTCCAGATGGTAAGCTGACAAGGTCAAGATGTTTGGTTACAATTACTCTGGCGCAAGACTTTAACAAGGATTGAGTTTCGAGTTCCAAAGGTTTTGATTTAGGAATCTACGATGGCTTTATTGAACATAGTTACGTGGCCGGCCCCGGTGCTCGATACGCCGGGTGATCCCGTCACAGAGTTTGACGACGAACTCGACAAACTCGTGAGCAATATGTTTGAAACTATGTACTCGGCTCCGGGCGTTGGTTTGGCGGCAGTACAAGTGGGAATATCCAAACGCCTGTTTGTGATGGATTGCTCCGGTGGCAAGGATCCGGAACAGCGCGTGGCTTTGATAAATCCGGAAGTGCTCAGCGTTGAAGGCGAACAGAATGGTGAAGAAGGCTGTCTCTCGTTTCCCGGAATCTTTATTCCAGTTGAGCGCAGCTTACGGGCCGTTGTACGTGCTCAGGACGTAAAGGGAAACTGGTTTGAATTGGACGGGATGGAGCTGACCGCGCGTTGCATGCTGCACGAGACAGATCATTGCGATGGAATTGTCTTTCTCGACAAGATGAGTTCAATCAAGCGAGAACTCGTCAAACGCAAGATTAAGAAACTACAGAAAGCTGGAAATTGGGGCTGAAGCGGGCGTAATCGACAGGACCAGGAAAAAACGGAGAATCCGACGCGGTTGAACAGCGTCATATGCCCGGATAATTCATAAAGAAAGCCCAACCGTAATTCGCTGCCTGCTGTAAAGTAGCTTTTGCCGAGAAACTTTGCGCAGAAAGGAATTAAGGTTGAGCATGGAAAAGATAACACAGCGTTTGATTTTTCCCGAACTGTTTGCCAAGCCAATTCACTATCAATTCGATGAGCCGCACAGTAGTTCCGATGGTGGTGCGTTACTGCTGAAAGCAGCCGATCAGAAACTGCAACTGACTACGACCTTGGCGGCTTGTCTGGTTGATGTGCGGCAAGCGGCCAAGGTCAAGCACAGCCTCGAAGATCTCTTGCGGCAGCGCATCTATGGTTTGGCCAGCGGTTATGCGGATGCTAACGATGCCGCGCGCCTGGCCCACGATCCGATTTTCAAGTTACTACTGGATCGCTCACCGGTTACTGGCCCAGAGCTTTCTTCACAGCCTACCTTGAGCCGCTTTGAGAACTCCATTGGCAGCAAGGAGAACTATCGCTTAGCGCTGGCGTTGGCCAACTCGGTAATCGCGCGTCAGCAAAAGCGTTTGCGCGGCAAAGTACGGCAGGTGACCATCGATCTCGATCCCACTGATGACCCCACGCATGGACAGCAGCAGTTCACTTTCTTCAATGCGTATTACGATACTCATTGCTATCTGCCACTGCTCGGCTTCCTCAGTTTCAACAACGAGCCGGAACAATATTTAGTGACGGCGCTCTTGCGGCCCGGCAACGCCAGCGAGAAGCACGGCGTCGTGGTTGGTCTGCTGCAACGCCTGGTCGACTTGGTGCGTACCACCTTTCCCAAAGCGACTATCAAGCTGCGGCTCGACAGCGGCTTTACTTGTCCGCTGCTGCTCGACTATCTCGACAGTGTGCCGCGCCTCCAATACGTCTGCGGAATGCCCAAGAACGCGGTCCTGGAACGAGCCGCCGAGCCCTTGTTGGCAGCAGCCAGGAAGCTGGCCCAAGCGCCTAACCAGAGCGCCCAGGTCTTCGGCGAGTGTCGTTATCAAGCCCGCTCCTGGCAGCAACAGCGCCGGGTGATCATCAAAGCGGAGATTGTTTTCAACCAACGCGGCGAGCCTCAGGATAACCCACGCTTTGTCGTCACCAACCAACGCCAGCAGCCCAAGTTCATCTACAAAAAGGCCTATTGCTCACGCGCCGTGATCGAAAACCGGATCAAAGAACTGCATCACGGTCTGGAAATCGACCGCACCAGTTGCCCCCGCTTCTGGGCCAACCAGTTTCGCGTGCTGCTCACCGCCGCCGCCTACGCCCTCATGCAGGAACTCAGAAGACAGGCAAAACACACCTCGCTGGCCCGCGCCCAAGTCTCTACCCTGCGCGAGCACCTCTTCAAACTCTCTGCCCGCATCGAAGAATCAGTGCGCCGCATCGTGGTCCATCTACCCCAGTCTTTCCCTTACGCCCGCCAGTGGTCCAGCATCGCCCGCCAGCTCGGCGCCGCACCCGGCTGATCAACCACCACTCAATCCGCTCACAGGCTTTGCCAGCGCCGTGCCGCCAATCTGGGGCTCACCCGTCTCACGAATCACCACACCACATCTCAAACCTAACCCAAAATCAAACAGCTCGTCCCGTACCTCCCAACTCTGCCCCAGCTCAACCCACCTACCCACATGCCAACCAACAAATTCCTGGCTCTTGCTCTCTTATTACCTCTTCATGAATAATCCGGGCTAGGGAGCCGGTAGTTGTAGCGCCGGTGTAAGAACCAGGATCGGAATGCCACGGCCCTGTGCCGTGGCCATGAAGTTCAGTTTTCAGATGCTCTTAGTTGGCTCTTGTTCTGCTTGTAGGATACTATTTGAAAAAACCTAGATGGAGCGAGAAATGCCAGCAGGATTTCGTAATGAACCACTGACTGATTTCGGTAATGAAGAGAACGCTCAAGCGATGCGCTCGGCTATCGAGAAGGTCAAGAGCCAGCTCGGTCGCGAATACCCACTTGTGATCGGCGGCGAACGCATCACCACCGAAAGCAAGTTAGACAGTTTCAGTCCTGCAAATCGCAGCCAGCTTGTCGGTAGATTCAACAAGGCGACTCGGGAACTGGCCACGCGTGCTGTCGAAACGGCGCACGAAACTTTTCAGAGCTGGAAAAAGACATCTGCGCAGGAAAGGGCCGACTTGCTATTTCGTGTCGCAGCAATAGTCCGCGCACGCAAGCACGAACTGTCTGCCTGGATGATTCAGGAAGTCGCGAAGACCTGGGCGGAAGCTGACGGGGATACTGCGGAAGCTATCGATTTCGTGGAATTCTATGGTCGAGAGATGCTTCGCTACGCAGGTGAGCAGCCACTTGTGCAGTTGCCGGGAGAAGAGAATGAGCTCGACTATATTCCGCTCGGCGTGGGGGCAGTTATTCCTCCCTGGAACTTTCCCCTGGCGATCATGGCAGGAATGACGATGGCGTCTGTAGTTACTGGCAATACCGTGGTGTTGAAACCTTCCTCAGATGCGCCGACCATTGCCTACAAGTTTTTCGAGATTCTCGAGGAAGCCGGCATGCCGGCGGGCGTTGTCAACTTTTTGACTGGCTCGGGCGCTGAGGTGGGAGACGTAGTTGTCGACCATCCTAAGACTCGCTATGTTGCGTTTACCGGTTCAAAAGAAGTCGGGCTGCGAATTAACGAACGGGCGGCGAAGGTCAACGAAGGCCAAATCTGGATTAAACGCGTGGTAGCCGAGATGGGTGGGAAAGATGCCATCGTCGTCGCGGCTGACGCGAATCTTGATGATGCAGCGGCGGGAGTGGTGCAATCTGCGTTCGGGTATCAGGGCCAAAAGTGTTCCGCGTGTTCGCGCGCTATCATCGACGCGCGCGTGTACGATGCGATGCTGGAAAAGATCGTGGAGCGAACAGGGCAAATAAAGCTTGGTGACCCGGGTGACCCGAGGGCAACCATGAGCGCCGTTATCAACGAAAAAGCGTTTAAGGCGATCAACGAATATATTGAAAAGGGAAAAAGTGAAGGTGGCCGTTTGCTGGCCGGCGGTGGATCGGACGGCGAACAAGGGTTCTTTATCGAGCCTACCGTAATCGCCGATGTCAAGCCGGGCTCGACCATCGAACAGGAAGAGATCTTCGGACCCGTGCTTGCCGTCATCAAAGCACAGGATTACGACGACGCGTTGAAGATCGCCAACGACACGCAATTCGGATTAACAGGCGCGGTCTACAGCTCTGATGAAGTAAAGCTTGACCAGGCGCGCAAGGAATTTCATGTTGGCAATCTTTACTTAAACCGCAAGTGCACGGGTGCTCTTGTTGGTGCGCATCCTTTTGGTGGTTTCAATATGTCGGGCACCGATTCAAAAGCTGGTGGACGTGATTACCTTTTGCTCTTTTTGCAGGCCAAAGTCTCTGCTAAGAGACTGGGAGCGACGCTCAGTAAGAACGCTGAGATAGGCACAGCAGTATGAGATGAACTACTTAGTCATAGCTCGCTGACAGGTGACAGGATGTCAATTGACTGTCACCTGTTTCTGTTTCTGTTTTCTTGACTAAACAATATGAAACCTATGGAGGTAAGGGCGGCAACTCCCTGGCCGCCCCTCTGCCCGGTTCCACTCAACTGTCGACAGGTTTCGCAAACGCAACCGATGGGTGGCAGGGGAGTGCCACCCCTACAAATATGCGCATAGTTTTTATGGGTACTCCACAGGCCGCCGTTCCGACCTTGCGTCGTTGCCTGGACGATGGTCACGAGGTTGTTGCCGTTTGGACCCAACCGGACAAACCCGCAGGCCGGGGTAAGAAGATCTCTTTTTCTCCCGTCAAAGAGTTTGCGCTGGACCATGGAATCGCAGTGTACCAGCCGGCCTGGATTAAGACGGATGAAACGAAAACGCTCTTTGCTTCGCATGGTGCGGACATTGCGGTTGTGGTTGCCTACGGGCGCATCCTGCCAGACGAATTCTTGCGCGCGCCACGAAAGGGTTGCATCAACGTCCACTTTTCTTCATTACCGGTTTACCGTGGTGCCGCTCCCGTGAACTGGGCCATCGTTAATGGAGAAGAGGAAACCGGCGTTACGACGATGTTCATCGAACCGGAACTCGATTCCGGCCCGATCCTCCTGCAACGCAAAACTAAGATTGCCGAGAGGGAGACTGCTCCCGAATTGACGAGTCGATTGGCAGTGATGGGAGCTGAATTGCTGGGGCAGACTCTCGCGCAGTTGAGTGAACTCACGCCGAAGCCTCAGCACGATCGTGATGCGACCTTCGCCCCGCTCTTGAAAAAGGTAGACGGCTTGATCGACTGGTCAAACAGTGCTTTTGTCATCGAGCGCTGCGTTCGAGGCTTTCAGCCCTGGCCAAATGCTCACACGAGTTTCAACTCGCGCGGTTTGATCATTTGGAGCGCCAGGCCAGTCGAGACGACAGATCAAGACGCTGCGCCTGGCGAGGTAATTGTCGCTCACGATGGCGAGTTGGTGGTGCGCTGCGGAGAACAAACAGCACTGCGCTTGATTGAAGTGCAACCCGAAGCCAAACGGCGGATGGTGGTGCGCGATTTTCTCAACGGAACACATCTGAAGGTTGGCGATCGCTTTGGCAAAACTTGACAAAGTCTCAAGGGCGCGTGTGGCAGCGTTTGAAATTCTTCGCAGAGTTGAAGACGGGGCATTCTCTTCGGTTCTCCTGGCCGCTGATAGGGAAGATCTCAAAGCTGTAGATCGAGCGCTTTCTCATGAGCTCGTGATGGGCGTGTTGCGATGGCAACTCCAGCTGGACCGGATCATCGAGCACTACTCTAACCGCAAAGTTCGAAGTCTTGATCCCGGTGTTCGTCTTGCGCTGCAACTCGGTCTCTATCAGTTGCGCTTTCTGTCGCGTGTGCCTGCCTCGGCCGCGGTTAATGAGTCGGTCAATCTGGTAGGACGTGCGCGTCTGCGCTCGGCGCAAGGACTGGTCAACGCGGTTTTGCGTCGTGCAACGCGGGAACCCGATTACGATCCTGCCGCAGATATCTCCGATCCGATTCAACAAATTGCGATCCAGACATCTCACCCTGGCTGGTTAATCGACCGCTGGGTGCGATCATTAGGAATTGAGGAGGCGAAGCAGTTTGCCGACGCTAATAATCAGAACCCGCCGACCGCCATCCGCATCGTCCGGTCGCGCGCAAGTGAATCTGATGCATTGGTTAAACTGCGTCTGGCCGGAGCCCTGGTCGAAGCGTCGCCTGTGGCCGACGGCGCATGGCGAGTCGCAGGCGGTCAGGTATTGCTGAGAGATCTGGCCCGGACAGGGGAGATCTACTTGCAGGATGAGGCCTCACAGCTTGTGGCTCGCTCATTAGGAGTTCGACCAGGAGACCGAGTGCTGGATTTATGTGCCGCTCCCGGAAGTAAGACGACCCAAATAGCCGATCTCTCATGTGACCGGGCCCTGATTGTGGCCGGAGACTTATCCGCACGCCGCCTGGGGACAGTTGTTAAAACGGCAGCTCGCCACCAGCTCATAAGTATCAAATGCCTGCAGTTAGATGCCAGCAGGTCGCTGCCCTTTCAACAAGGCCTCTTTGATCGAGTGCTCGTCGATGCCCCCTGTTCCGGAACCGGCACTCTCAGGCACAACCCTGAAATACGCTATCGCATCTCAGCCGCGGACATTGAGGATCTATCCGCCCGGCAAAAAACATTGCTTCACCACGCTTCGAAGGCAGTTAAACCCGGCGGGCGGCTAATTTATTCAACATGCTCGGTGGAATCGGAAGAGAACGAAGGCGTGGTCAGTACATTTCTCAGCACCAATGAGTGTTTTCGCCAAATTCCGGTCGCCGCTAGTCCTTCTTTGTTAACGCAATCAGGTTCGGCCCGCACTTGGCCACAGCGGCAGGGAAGCGACGGGTTTTTCATTACAGCTCTCGAGCGCGAGAAATAGAGCAGCTTGCGGCTCGGCATAGCGGGTGCTAGACTTCGCAACTTGGTCTTGGCCTTGCAGTAGTTCCCCTAAGGTGAGACGTTAAGTCGTTGAATCTAACAGCCAGTCTATTATCGATATTTAGAAGACTAACAATCGTGATTGCGATCGCGGTTGCTTTTCTTTTCGGGCTTGCGACTACTGTGTACCTATCGTTGCGGAGCCCTGAAGTGACCGTTCCCAACGTGGTTGGCAAGGACAGGTTTGAGGCCGAGAAGATCCTCGGTGATGCCGATTTGAACTTTCGGGTCCGAGCGGCCAGACCGAGCAATCAGGTTAAGTCTGACACAGTGGTGTTTCAGTTGCCGCACGCGGGAGAAGTGGTAAAGGCAGGCCAGACTGTGGCTATGGACATAAGCCGGGCGACCAAAGAGGGGGAAACTCCTGAAATCGTTAAGCAACCTGAGGAGCCCGCTGAGAACACTAATGAAAGCGAGGCGTCTGCCGGCGCAAACGAAAACAAGCCAAAGCGAAACAAAAACGCTAACAAGAACGCAAACGAAAACTCAAATGCCAACGCGAACGCCAACGGCAACGCAAATGCGATACGGCACGTAAACGCCAATCGAGTTGCGACAAATACGAACTCCCCGACTGGGAATGAAAACGCCACCCCCAGGGGCAATGTGAGCCCGACGGAAGAACGGAATTCGAATTCCAAACCAGGCAGCAATCAGAACGAGAATCGGCGGCTGCCGACGCCTCGACCCAGCCCGACAGTGCGGAACGCAAACAGGGAAAATCCCTGAAGTAAGAGAAGTTTGCTCGAGCGCATGCTGAATAATAGAACAGTCGAAATCGCTCCTTCGATTCTTTCCGCCGACTTTTCGCGTTTGAGAGAAGAGATCGAGGCAGTTGAACGGGGTGGTGCATCCATTCTCCATGTGGATGTCATGGATGGACATTTCGTGCCGAATATTACCGTGGGCCTGCCCGTCGTTAAGTCGCTTGCTAGTGCTACGAGTCTGCCGATTGATGCACATTTGATGATCTCCGACCCCGGAACATACGCGCAACAATTCGTCAGCGCCGGCGCCAGAATGGTCTCCGTGCATGTTGAAGCTGACGCGAACCTGCATCGTACATTGATGTCGATCAGAGCTGCGGGAGCACTCGCTGGCGTGGTTCTCAATCCGGCCACTGCTGTGGGCCACCTGGAGGAGGCACTACACTTTGCCGATTATGTTTTGGTCATGTCTGTGAATCCCGGGTTTGGTGGTCAGAAGTTTATTGCCGAATCAGTCGCCAAAGTGCGGCGTCTGCGACAGCTGATTGATGAGCGTCGACTCAATGTCCGCATTGAGATCGATGGGGGCATTGATCGCAAAAATATTGAGTCTGTAGTTGCCGCCGGTGCTGAGATCATCGTGGCCGGCTCGGCTATCTTTGGTACTGGCGATGCGGAAGCGGCCGTTCGAGATTTGCGCAGCGCAACAGTTCAATGGGTGTAGTTGGACACTCCGCGCCTCAGCCGCGTCGGAGATTTCGACGATTTTTCGCTCCGGACCCGAGGGTTTTGTTGTTCTGAAGCAAACGGGACGCCGGCAAAGGGAATCCGATAGAGTAAATTCCGGTTTCTCGTAGATGACGTTTTTTGGAGGTTCGATCCCATGAAGTCTCGCTTTCTTACCTTGTTGACATTGGGAGCCGTCTTGATGGCGGCCGCGCTCGCTACTGTGGGTCAACAGCAACGCCCTCAGACCGAGTTGTCAGCTGTCCAGCGCATGGATGTCATGACTTCGAAGCTCGATTCGATGCGCCGTTCGCTGAGTAGTGCAATCACCGCCATGAATCCCTCAACTGAGAAGAGCAAGGACAAGACAAAGACAAACGTCGATGATCCAGTTGTAAGACTGCGAGGTCTGGAGAAGGAAGTCACCTCAATACTTTCAGAAGTAAACGATATCCGAGCCAAAAATGACCGGGCTGAGCGTTACGACGTGACCGCTCTTGATCGAATTGAAACCTCAATCACCGAGTTGAATACACGCGTCGAGGCCGGGTTGCAGTCGACGGCCAGTGCCAGAAGTGCGACCACAGCCAGCACGGCCAGCACGACTACGAAAAAGAAGAAGGGACATTTCTTGGGTTTGATCGGCGGTGGGGGCAACGACAAATATGCCGAACTAACCGGGGCCCCGGCTCCGGGTCGTGACCGCGTGCTCTTTGAAGATGCGGCGAAAGAAGTCCGAAAGGGCCAACACGACACCGGCCGGCTTTTGTTTTCGACGATCATAAACACCTATCCGGATTCTGCTTTCCTGCCGCTCGCTAAACTGGCCATCGCTGATTCTTTCTATCTTGAGGGGACGACGAGTTCGTTGATTCAAGCTGCGCAGGCTTACCAGGATTGGCTGACCTTCTTCCCCACTGACCCGCTGGCTGATGATGCGATGCTGAAGGTCGCGGAATCCGAAATGAGGCAGATGGGTTTGTCCGACCGCGACATTACACACGCGCGCAAGGCTGAGCAGCGGCTCAAAGCTTTGCTCCAACAGTATCCGGACACCAAGCTCCGTCCGACCGTGGAAGATCGCCTTCGAGAAGTGCAGGAAAACCTGGCAATGCACAACCTCCTGATTGCACGGTTCTATTATGACTCACGCTATCAGCGAGGGCATGGATCGGGTTTGAAAGGAGCGCAGTCTCGTTTGAAGGAGATCGTCGACAAGTATCCCTGCTTCTCGTATAACGACGAGGTCTTGTTTCGACTGGCAACCACTTACCAGAACGAGGAAGAGCCCGACGAAGCGGCCAAGTATTATCAGCAACTCATCCAGGGCTTTCCCGAGAGCGATTATAACGACAAAGCACGTGAACAACTCACTATCATCGGTGCTCCCATTCCGGAGAAGGCAACGCCCAACTCCTGCGCCAAGCGTGAGAGCCAAAGCTTCATGGGTAACCTGATGCAGCAGGTTTCCGGAAAAGCTGAGGTGACCGTTCAGAAAGACGGCATTCTAATTAGCAGGAACGGGAAGGATGGCAAAGACCTGATAGATGAGGCGCTGAAGTACAATGGACAGTTACCAGCGAATACGACACCCATCGCGCCGGTCCAGCGAGCTAATCCAAAAACGACG
>WNFY01002373.1_pt1 | contig 31234 bp, 28 predicted proteins | sample 5400091 | NCBI WGS metagenome assembly WNFY01 (sample SAMN13153364, study PRJNA577476) | soil metagenome | isolation source: 60 cm soil or saprolite under grassland replicate 1 | place: USA:California | collected 2016-06-15 | reverse complement strand
CGTGAAGACCAGGTCGTTCGCTACGGTCGCGGCTCCGTCGGGCATCTGTGGCAGCTTCGTGTCCCAGAGGACGCGGCCGCTCGCCAGGTCGAGCGCCAACAGCTCGCCCTTGCCCTGGTCAAAGTTGGCGTTGCCGAGGCTGGCGTTGCGCGTCTTCCAATCCGAGGCGAGGTTCGCGACCGGCACGTAGACGACGCCGTCGGCCACGGCCATAGGCGTCTCGACGCCCCCGACGATCCCCGGCTCCACCCTGAGCGGGAAGCGCAGCTTTAGCTTGTGCTGAAGCGCGAGCGTCCCATCATCGTCGTGGCCGTTGTGGACCCCGACCTTCGTCTTCCAGACGAGCTTGCCCGTCGCCGCGTCCATGGCGTAGACGGAGCCCATCTTCCCGCCGCCGATGATCAGGGCGCGGCCGTGCGCGCGAGCGTAGATCGGCGAAAGGTGCATGTCCCAGTCGTGCAAGTCGTTCGGGACTGCCTGGTGATACCAGCGGAGCTTTCCCGTCTTGCCGTCCAGCGCGACGGTGCTGTCGGTGTACAGCCGTCGGCCCGGACGTGAGAGCGCCAGCGAGGCAGGTTGGTACATGTTCCCGAAGCCGAAGTAGACGGTCCCATCGGGACCGATGGCCGGCGGGTACCACGCGCCTCCGCCGATGATCTTGTCGCCGATGGGGTCGATCACCGAGTCGAACGACCAGCGCGTCCTCCCTGTAGTGGCATCGAGCGCGTAGACGAAGCCGCCGCCCAGCAGCGCCGCCGACGAGAGGTAGACCATCCCGTTCGCGACTTGCGGCTGGATGTCGATCCCGAAGCCGCTCGCGAGCTCACCGCCGCCCTTCTGCCGCACCCTCGGGACGAGCTCCGTGTTGCGCCACACCTCCTTGCCGGTCCTCGCGTTGAGCGCGAAGGCAAACTTCGCAGTGGCGCCGTAGACCTTCCCGCCCGCGTAGGTGACGCCGTTCGGACCGATGTCCTGCGAGTTGTAGGCGCGCTTCCAGAGCACGCGCCCGGTTTGCAGGTCGACTGCCGAGACGTTCGAGTCGAGATCCTGCAGGTAGACCGTTCCGTCCGGGCTCGTGACCGGGTTGGCGGCGAAGGTGCCGTAGATGCTGCTAGCTGTCAGCGGCATCGTCCACGCGACAGCGAGCTTCGAGACCGTGGCTGCCGAGATCGAGGTCTGTTGCGTTCTGCGCGTGTTCAGTAGATCGCCGTTCGGCATCGTCCACGGCACCGCCGACGCCGCCGGGGACGTCGCCGGCGTCGCCGGCTTCGTCGAACGCGCGACGGCGTAGCCGACCACCCCGGCGGAGATCAGCAAGGCGAAGAAGAGCAGCCAGATCCGGACGTCGCCGAAATTGTTCTCGACGCCGTTCGTCTTCTGTGGCTGTGCCTCGTTTGGGGTCGGCATGAAAAGTCCGGTCGCCGCGATCCTGGCGAACCGGTCGCGCCCCGCCATCGGCACAGCCTCGTACGCGTTGCGGAAAAGGACCCAACTCGCCCACGCAACCGCGGCCGCCCGGTGCGCCCGTCCGCGACGACCGGGCGAACCGCCTCACGATCCGCGCAAAGACGCAGCCGGTCCGCTCTGCCACCGATGCCGCTTCCGGGCCTTGACGGTGACCATCCGGTTGATGGATGGAGCAGCGAAGCCCGAGGTGATCTGATGTATGTAAGAAAGCCTGGGGACGGTGTCCTTATCGACGACAGAGGGAGCTTCCAATGACAAATCGGCGGATCAACACGCTCCGGCCGCTTGTCGAGACCGGGTTGCAGGCATTGGCGTTCGTTTCGCTTGTTCGCAAGATCGGGCCGCGGCGGATCGGGCGCGTCGCCGCCCTGGCGGCCGAGGGTTATCTCGCCCAGCCGAATCGCGGCCGTCGTGGCGGTGGGAGGCACGCGGACCGGTGAAGACGACGTGAACGAAGCACGGAGAACTCGACTCGGGACAGGCTGACGAAGAAGTACGCGACCGACGAGATCGCACGTAGCCTTGACCTACCGCGAGCCGTGAAGCGTCTGCAGGAGGTGTCAATGAACGACGAGCGAGTCCACGAGCACATCGAGCAGCTGGTCGCTGAAGAGCACGAACTGAACAAGCGTGCGGCGGAAGGCGGGCTGAGCGAGAGCGAGCACCGGCGGCAGGAAGCGATCAAGGTCGGGCTCGACCAGTGCTGGGATCTGCTCCGCCAGCGTCGCGCGCTGCGGGAAGCTGGTTACGACCCGAGCGCGGCGCGTGTGCGCGACCCCGAGGTCGTCGAACGCTACGAGCAGTAGCAGGTGCCGAGACTGACGATCGTCGGTCTCGGCGGTTCGCTCGCCAGCGTCTCCAAGAGTCGAGCCGCGTTGCGGACGGCGCTCGAGGGAGCCGCGGACGCGGGCGCGGAAACGCAGCTACTCGATCTCCGCGACCTCAACCTGCCGATGTACAACCCCGACGACCACAAGCCGACCGATGCTGCGACACGTCTGATCGAGTCGTGTTACGCAGCAGACGGACTGCTCTGGAGTAGCCCCATGTATCAGGGGTCGATCTCCGGTGCGCTGAAGAACGCGCTCGACTGGCTGCATGCCCTCGGGCAGCGCGACCCGCCGTATCTGAGCGACAAGGTGATCGGCCTGATTAGCGCCGCCGGTGGAACGCAGGGGCTGCAGGCGATCAACACGATGGAGTTCGCGGTGCGGGCGCTGCGCGGCTGGGCGGTCCCCTACGTGGTGCCGGTCGCCTCGGTCGCGCGCGTCTTCGACAACGAAGGCCGGATCCGAGATCAGGCGATTGAGTTGCAACTGAAAACACTCGGCAGCGAGGTCGTGCGCGTCGCCGAACGCTTCGCCACCGATGAAGCCGTTCACCGCCAGGCCGAATGCGACCACGCCGCCGAGCGGGCCGCGGCCGCGTAAGACGTTCCCACTGCCGGATGCGGATGGCAGTGTCGCGCACTGAGCAGCCTCTCGTCCTGAATGGGCCGGGCAGGATTCGAACCTGCGACCTTGGGATTAAAAGTGGATGGAGGCGGACTGGCGACGTCTCGGGAGTGGTGCCGAACCCGCATGGTTGAGGCGGGTCGCCTTGGATCGCCTCGGACGATCTCGGGGGCCCCTTGTTGACCCTCGGTTGAGCTCGTAAGGGAAGGACGCCACACGAGGAGGTCAGGATTCGGCGGCGGCCTCCTGCAGGATGTGTGCGGGTCGTACCCGCCGGCTGACTTGGCGCCGGTTCGGCGGATGGTAGCCTCGACGATCTCCGTGATCCCCGCCCCGCTCGTTCGGATTCGCAACGAGACCCTCGAAACGATTGCGGCGCGCGGCATCCCCGTCCCGACCTACAACCGATCGGGACTTCTCCCGCGCATGCTGCACCTCGGGGTCGGCGGGTTTCACCGCTCCCACCTCGCGTTCTATGTGCACGAGCTCGCCGAGGCCGGGAGCGACTGGGGCATCCGCGGGCTCGGCATCCTGCCTGGCGATCTGCGGATGCGGGACGCACTTGTGCCGCAGGATTACCTCTACACAGTCGTCGAGCGTGGCGATGGCCAGCCACGGCCGCAGGTGATCGGGAGCATCGTCGACTTCGTCGTCGCGGCCGATGATCCCGAGGGGTTCGCGGCACAGATCGCCGAGCCGAGCGTGGAGATCCTCTCGCTGACGATCACGGAGTCCGGCTACTCGCTCGAGACACCCATCGCGACGATCGAGGCAATCGTCGACGGGCTCGATGCGCGCCGGGCCGCCGGTGGTGCGCCGCTCACGATCCTGAGCTGCGACAACTTGCCCGGCAACGGCACCGTTGCGTGCGACGCGGTGATGGCCGTCTGCGAGGGGCGCGGGGACGGCCTTGCCTCCTGGGTGGAAGGCGCGTGCACCTTCCCGAACTCGGTCGTCGACCGGATCACGCCGCAGACCACCGACAGCGATCGGGCGTGGCTGCGAGAAACTTGGGGCATCGTCGATACCTGGCCTGTCGTTGCCGAACCGTTTCGGCAGTGGGTGCTCGAGGATCGCTTCGCGGCCGGTCGTCCCCGGTTCGAAGATGCCGGCGCGCTCTTCACGGACGACGTGCGTAGCTGGGAGCTGTACAAGCTGAGGATGTTGAACGCGACGCACTCGTGCATGGCTTACTTGGCCTCACTCGCCGGCATCGTCTACGTCGACGAGGCCATGAGAGTGCCCCAGATTCGCCGCTTCCTCGAGCGGCTGCTTCGCGAGGAGGCGATCCCGACGCTCACGGAGATTCCGGGCCATCCGCGTGAGGAGTATGCGGAGACGGTTCTGAGGCGCTTCGAGAACCCGGGCGTACGGGATCAGATCGCACGTCTCTGCATCGACGGCACTGCCAAACTCCGGACGTTCCTGATACCGACGGTCGAACGCCAGCTCGAGCTTGGCGGGCCGGTCGACCGCGCGGCCCTCGCACTCGCCGCGTGGGCGCGGTACCTCGCGACGACGCCGGCGGAAGCCCGCGCGCCAGACGCGAGTGCCGACGGTGCAGTCGCGCACGCAGTCAGCTCGCTGGGCGACCCTGTCGGATTCCTCGGCTTCGCCGAGGTCTTTCCGCCGTCGCTTCGCGATGACCAGCGGTTCCGCGACGCGTTCGCGGGTGCAGCGAGCAGCCTCGCGACGCGCGGTCCGATCGGGGCCATCGAGAAGCTCGGCTAGGCGTTTTCCCCGTGCAGCGGTGCCGCTTCGCGCGCGAGCGCCGTCACCGTCGCGATCCGCGCACCGTCGTCTCCGAAGACGTGCACGCTCCCGTTCACGGCGAGCGAGACGTAGTCGCCCATCGCTCCGGCGAACGGAGGTGGAACCTTGGCAACGAGGCGCCGTTCTTCGCCCTCGTTGTCGATCAGCATGTGCACGAAGACCTCGGATCCAAGGTCCTCGACCATTCGGATGCGTGCTCTGACCGGGCCGCTTCCGACGGACAGCGCTTCCGGCCGAAAGCCGACCGTCGAGCGGTTCGCGGCGGGCTCCTCGCCGACGTCGATCTCCGCGCCGGCGATGCGCAGGGGCCCCGGCCCCGAGCTCGGGAGGAAGTTCATCGCGGGCGAGCCGATGAATCCGGCGACAAAGAGGTTCGCCGGCTCGTGGTAGAGCTTCGCCGGCGTGTCACACTGCTGCAGGACACCGTCCTTGAGGACGGCGACGCGCTGGCCCATCGTCATCGCCTCGACTTGGTCGTGCGTGACGTAGACGGTGGTCACCCCCAGCCGCGCCTGCAGCTCCGCGAGCTCCGTGCGTGTCTGCACGCGCAGCTTCGCGTCCAGGTTCGAGAGCGGCTCGTCCATCAGGAAGACCTGGGGATGCCGCACGATGGCGCGACCCATCGCGACGCGTTGACGCTGCCCGCCTGACAGTTTCTTGGGCTTGCGATCGAGGTACGGTTCGAGGTCGAGCTGCCTGGCCACGTCGAGGACGCGCCTTGTTCGCTCCTCCTTCGGAACGCCGTGCTGCTTCAGCGCGAACGCCAGGTTGGCGGCGACGTTGAGCTGCGGATACAGGGCGTAGTTCTGGAACACCATCGCGATGTCGCGGTCGCGTGGGCGCACGCTGCTGACGTCACGCTCGCCGATCAGGACGCGCCCAGCGTCGAGCGGCTCGAGGCCGGCGAGCATGCGCAGCGCCGTCGTCTTTCCGGAACCCGACGGGCCGACGAGCACGAGGAACTCACCGTCGTCGATCGCGAGGCTCAGCCGATCGACCGCCGGGCTGGGGGTGCCGGGGTAGAGACGGGTTGCGGAGTCGAATTGGACGGATGCCACGAGGCCGGGTCCCTCCCTGAAGCTATTTGATTGCGCCCATCGCGAGCCCTCGAATCATGCGCTTCTGTGCGATCCAGCCGGCGGCGACCACCGGGATGCACGCCAGCACGGAAGCCGCCGAGAGCCTCGCGAGGAAGTTCCCCCGCGTGCTGACCTGATCGGTCACCCAGATCGGAATCGTCGAGCCGTCGACGGGGTTCAGCTGCAGCGCGTAGAAGTACTCGTTCCAAGCGAAGATCACGCACAGCAGCGCGGTCGCTGCCAGGCCGGGGGCGGCGAGCGGTAGGATGACGGAGGTCAGCTGTCCGCGGAGCGATGCGCCGTCGATCTCGGAGGCTTCGATCAGCTCGCGCGGGATCTCCCTGAAGAACGAGCGAAGCATCCAGATCGCGAGCGGGAGGTTCATTGCCGTGTAGAGGACGACGAGCACCGTGAGCGTGTTGAGCTCGTGCAAGGTGCTGGCGATGATCCAGATCGGCAGGATCGAGGCGACGATCGGGAGGAACTTGGTCGAGATGAAGAAGAACAGCACGTCGCGCCATCTCGGGATCGCGTCGATCGCGAGCGCGTAGGCCGCCGGTACCGCCATCGCGAGGACGAGAAGCGTGCTCAGCAAGACGACCACGGTGGAGTTGGTCAGTGCGGTTGAGAACGAGAGCACCCCTTCGGTGCCGCCCATCACGTCGCGGTAGCGGTCGAGCGTGGGGTCGAAGAAGAGCTTCGGGGGCCCGTTCGCAACCTGTTCGGACTTGAAGCTGCTCAGGATCATCCAGAAGACCGGGAAGAAGAACAAGAGCCCGGCGAGCCATGCGAGCAGCCCGAAGAGCACACTCACGGACCGTCGCTCGCCGACGTCGAGGCGCGTTCCTCGCCTTGCCACTACGCGACCTCCTCGCCTTTGAGCAGGCTCGACAACACGCGCAGGGCGGCCGTCGCCACGACGATCGAGGCAACCACGACGACGATGCTGTACGCAGACGCGTTCCCGAACAGCCAGCCCCCGCCGATCGACCGCTCGTAGACGTAGCGTGGGATGTTCGTCGATCCGGGGCCGCCGCCCGTCATCACGTCGATGTGGTCGAACACCTGGATCAGGTAGATCGTGCCGAGGAGCGCGCCCAGCTCCAGGTAGGGCCGAAGGTGCGACAGCGTGAGCTGGCGAAACGTGCCGAAGGCGGTCGCTCCGTCGACCTTCGCCGCCTCGACCACGTCCTGCGGCTGGCTCTGGAGGCCCGCCAGGACGATCAGCATCATGAACGGAGTCCACTGCCAGACGAGTACGGTCACGATCGAGAACGTGGGATGGTTCGACACGAACTCGACTCGGTCGAGCCCGAGGCTCCCGAACAGCCAGTTCACGACGCCGAAGAGCTTGCTGAACATCTGGTTCTTCCAGATCAGCCCTGCGACGACCGGCATGATCAGGAAGGGCGTGATCAGCAGCGTGCGAACGATGCCCCGGCCGAGGAACGTGCGGTCGAGGAGCATCGCCAGCAGGGTCCCGAGCAGAAGCGAGACGAGAACGGCCGAGACCGTCATCACGATGCTCACCACCACGGCGTCCCGGAAGAAGCTGTCGCGCACCAGCTCTCGGTAGTTGGCGAACCCCACGAACTTGCGTGGGCTCGGCGGATTGACCGTCCAGTCCGTGAGGCTGTAGTAGATGTTGAGCGCGAACGGGACCTGCGTCACGGCGATCGTGAAGAGCAGGGCCGGGAGAAGAGGCAGGCGCCGACGCCAGGGCCGGGAGAGCGTGTCCCGCGTGGGGACCGTCCCGGCCGTGGCGTCGGCGCTACTCACGTAGGAGGGCTACGTGATCGCCGACGCGATCCGCTGACAGGCTTTCAGCGCTGCGTCCACAGATTCCTGTCCGGAGATCGCCGCCGAGAACTCCTGCGTGCAGCGGTTGCCGACGTCCTGGAACTGCGGGATGCCGACGTACTGCACACCAGGCAGGCCCGGACGCTTCGTCGTGCCCGGGTTGTTGATCGGCGCAGCCTTCATCGCGTCCAGCGTCTGCGTGGCGAACGCCTTGGCGGCCTGCTGATACTGCGGGATCTGGTAGGTCGAGAGGCGTGTGCCCGGCGGAATCGCCGCCCAGCCGCCCGAGACCTTCGTCCCAGCCTGCTCGATGTAGCCAGGGCCGGTCGCCCATGAGATGTACTTCCACGCGGTGTCCGGGTCGGACGCGTTCCTCGGGATTGCCAGCGCCCACGTCCACAGCCAGCCCGACGCCTTTGTCTGCTCGACGGGGGCCAAGACATAGCCGTTCTTGCCCTTGACCGGGCTGTCGTTGGCCTCGAGCGAGCCAGCCGCCACGGTCGCGTCGTACCACATCGCGACCTTCCCCTGCTGGTACTGCGTCAGGCATTCGTTGAAGCTCGAGTTCGCGGCATCGGACTCGCCGGCGTCGTGCACGAGGTTGACGTAGAACTGGAGCGCCTTCTTGAACGCGGGCTGGTCGACCTCCGCTTTGTCGACCTTGCCGTCCGGTCTGCTGGACCACCATGTGCCGCCGAACGTGTTCAGGACGGTCGTGAACGACGCGCCGAGGTCGCCCCAGCCTGGCTTTCCGCGGAGGCAGATCCCGGCCATCTTGGGAGAGTTGACCTTCCGGGCGAGCGCGGCGATCTGCTGCCAGCTCGGCGACGCCGGCATGGTGATGCCCTTCGCCTTCAGGACGTCCTTGCGGTACATGACGAACGACGATTCGCCGTAGAAGGGCGAGGCGTACAGCTTGCCGTTTGCCGACAGCGCGTTCTTCACCGCCGGGATCAGATCGCCCACGTCGTACGACTTGTCCTTCTCCGCGAAGGAGGTGAGGTCCTTGATCCAGCCGTTGGTGCCGAACTGCGGTGCCTCGTACGGCCCGATCATGATGACGTCGAACTGCCCGGCGCCGGCACTGACGTCACGAGTGATGATCTCGCGCAGCTTCCCCTCCGACGGGATCGTGTACTTGACCTTGATGCCGGTTTTCTTTGTAAAGAGCGAGGGCGTCAGCTTCGCGATGTCCTCCATCTGCGGGTTGTTGACGATCGCGACCGTCAGCGTCTTCTTCGACCCTCCGCTCGATCCCCCGCAGCCGGCTCCGACGGCGCCGAGCAGTGCTGTCGCGAGAATCAGCAGCGCGAGTGGCGCCAGCGGGCGCTGCCGCAAGGGGAAAATGCTCATCCCTGTAGCTCCTTTCCAGTGGACGAGTCGGTGCGTAGCGCGCGACGCTTCAGGTCGCCGGGGTGAGCGGATCGAGTGAAGCCGCGCCGACCCTACAAGTGACCTGAGTTGCATCTGCACCTCCTCGACCCTGTAGGTTCTGTCCCAGCGGCGGCGAATGATAACGTTGTCAATCCTCTCGTTCAAGCGTGACCCGTCTCGCGCCTCCCGTCGATGATCCTCGTGGCGGGAGAAGCGCTGCTCGATCTCGTCGTGAGCGATGGGGCGATCCTGCCGTCCCCGGGCGGAGGCCCGTACAACACGGCTCGAGCGCTGGGACGCCTCGGGGCCTCCGTCGGCTTCCTCGGCCGCCTCTCTCAGGACCACTTTGGGAGCCTGCTCATTGATGTTCTTGCGGAAAGCGGCGTCAGCCTCGACTACACGAGCCGGGGGCCGGAGCCCAGCGCTCTGGCGATCGCCCACCGGTCGGCGGACGGCGAGGCGGACTACAGCTTCTATCTGGCCGGAACGACCTTCGGGTACGCCTCGTTCCCGGCGCTCGGCCCGGACGTTCGTGCCCTGTGCGTCGGATCGCTCGCACTCGCCCTCGAGCCTTCGGCCTCCGCGCTCGAGGCGTTCGTCGAGCGCGAGCGCGAGAACCGAATCGTCGCGATCGACCCGAACGTTCGTGCCGCGGCGATGGCCGAGCACGCCGCGTTCCGCGCACGATTCGACCGCTGCTGCCGGATCGCGCACATCGTGAAGCTGAGCGCGTCCGATGCGTCCCGGCTCTTCCCGGGCATGGGCACCGAGGAGGTGACGACTCGACTGCACGACCTCGGCGCCGCGCTCGTGGTGCTGACGCTCGGCGCCGACGGTGCGGTCGCGAGGACGCGCCGTGCGCATGCCCGAGCGCGGGCGCCTTACGTCGACGTTGTCGACACGATCGGCGCCGGCGATGCATTCGGCGCCGGCCTTCTCGTCGCTCTCGAGGAGCGGGGGGCGCTCGACCCCGAAGGGCTTGCGGCCCTCGGAGGCTCTGATCTCGACTATGTCCTCCGCTTCGCCTGCGCCGTTGCGGCGCTCACGTGTGCGCGGTCAGGCGCGGAGACTCCGACGCTCTCAGAGGTCGTGGCCTTGCTCGAGAGCTCCGGCGAGAATCTCCCCTGAGCCCCGTGGGATGAGCTCGACGTCGATCACGACGTGCTCCGGAGGCGAGTCGTCTCCGTCGAGGCGGCGGAAGAGCATGTCGGCCGCGGCGCGGCCCATTGCCGCCGGATCCTGGGCGACGACGGTCACGGCGGGCTCGAGCAGGTCCGCCAGCTCGATGTCGTCGAAGCCGACGAGTGCCGTCCTGTGCTCGAGCCCGCGCTCCCGGAGCAGGTGGAGCGCGCCGATCGTGATCAGGTTCTGCGCGGTGAAGAGCGCGGTCGGTGGGTTCGGTGTCTCAAGGAGCTCCCTCACCGCGACTGCCGCCGCCTCAACGCTCCGGAGACCCGTGCGAACGATCTCAGGATCGTGGGCGACGCCGAGCACAGAGAGCCCGAGCTCGTACCCGCGAAGGCGGTCTGCCGCCGTCTGGATCTCCAGCGCATCGCCGAGAAACCCGACTCGTCGATGCCCGAAGGCGGCGAGGTGGGCGACGGCCCGCTCGGCCCCGCCGACATTGTCCGACGTGACGGAGTCGGCGTTGATGAAGCGCGCCGGCCGGTCGACGAACACCAGTGGCGTCCGTGCGCGCTGCTCCGGGAGCAGGTAGCGATGGTCGGAGCCTGCGGGGACGACAACGATGCCGTCCACCCGGCGCGCCCGAAACGTGCCGATCAGCTCTCGCTCGCGATCGGAGTCTTCGTCGCAGCTCCCGGTGAACAGCATGACTCCGCGCTCGCGGGCCCGATCCTCGATCGCGCGGTGGAGGGCGGACGAGAACGGGTTCGACACGTCTTCGAGGACGAGGCCGATCGTCGCGGTCTTCCGACCGAGCCTGCGCAGCAGCGACGCGTTTATGTCGCGGCGGTAATCGAGCCGGTCGATGGCCGCCTGCACGCGTGCTCGCGTCTGATCGCTGACGTTTGACTCGCCGTTGACGACCCGGGAGACGGTCTTAAGCCCGACCCCCGCCAGCGCGGCGACATCGCGCATGGTTGCCGGGCGGACCCGCGGCGACGTTTCTGACAACGTTATCTCATGCACGACCCGCCAAGATAGACGGCCTCTTTCATACTGACAAGGTCTCGTCGAAATGGAATGCGGCCGGTCGGCGTCCCGCGCTCCGTCGTGCTCGCGTCCACGTGTTGACCTTCCGTTGACCTCGACCGCGCGTCGAGAAGCTCAAACCCAGTTTCTTGGCTGCAGGGCATTCGAGCGCGGCCTGGCTCCGCGGAGTGAACCTGGGGATTCGCGGTGTGACGCGGCTTTCGTGTCGCCTCGTATGCGCTGACGTCTCAGCGGCCTCCGATTCTCGTGGCCGCTCGGGCTTTATGGGCCGGGCTGGATTCGAACCAGCGGCCTTGGGATTAAAAGTCCCCTGCTCTACCAACTGAGCTACCGGCCCTCAGCTTGAGACAGGGTACGCTCGGGTCGTGGTCCGGGTCGAGCTCACGGTCGAGATCGCGCGGCCGGCGGACGACGTCTTCGCTTTCCTCACCGACGTGGCGCGCGTCCCCGAGTGGCAGGCGAGCGCGATCGCGTCGCGGGCCGACGGGCCGCTTGCCGAAGGTGTGCGCATCCACGAGCGTCGCCATTTCCTCGGGCATGACGGCGACACGGAGCTCGAGGTCAGCGCCTTCGATCCCGGACGGCGCCTCGCGCTGCGGACCCTGCGAGGCCCGGTCAAGCTCGTAATCGACCACGTCCTCGAGGAGACCGACGGGCGCACTGCGCTGCACGTCACCGCGGAGGGCCGGCCGCACGGGCTGCTCCGCCTGGCCGGACCGGCCGTCACGGCGAAGGCCCGTCAGGAGCTGCGACGCGACTTCGAGCGCCTCAAGGCGATCCTCGAGGAATAGGCGCGCGCCGCTCGTCGTTTGAATTTGTGCGCGGGGAAGCGTGTCTAGTTGTCCCCGTAACCCCCAAAGAGAAGGAAGTGAGACGAACTGAGCACCATCACGTATGAGGTACCGGTCCAGGCCGTCCTCGACGAGGCCGAGGAGCGCGGGACGATCGAGGAGACCGTCCTCGAAGCCCTTGCTCTCGAGCACGAGCTCGAGGACGAGGAGCTGTCCGCGCTGCGGGCCGAGCTCGAGGAGCGCGACGTCGAGATCGTCGCGCCGGCGGCCCCTGCCCGCGCTGAGCGCGAGCCTGAGCCGGTTGTTGCGTCGACCGATGCGCTGACGCTCCTGATGAACCGCGTCGGCCGCTACCCGCTGCTGACCGCGGCGGAGGAGGTCGCGCTCGCGAAGCGCGTCGAGCGCGGCGACCGCGAGGCCAAGGAGCGGATGATCAACTCGAACCTGCGCCTCGTGATCTCGATCGCGAAGCGCTACCAGAACCGCAACCTGCCCCTGCTCGACCTCTTCCAGGAGGGCGTGATCGGGCTGAACCGCGCGGTCGAGAAGTTCGACTGGCGTCGCGGCTACAAGTTCTCGACCTACGCCACCTGGTGGATCCGGCAGGCGTGCCAGCGGGCGGTCTCGGGGCAGTCGGACACGATCCGGATTCCGACGCATGTCCACGAGCGCCGCGTGAAGCTCGGCGGCGCCTCGGCGCGGCTCGAGCCCAAGCTCGGGCGCGAGCCGACCCGCGAGGAGCTCGCCGCGGAGACGGGGCTCTCGCTCCGGCACGTGGACGAGGCGCTGGACATCGCCGAGGCGCCGGTCTCCCTCAACCGGCCGATCGGGTCGGAGGAGGACGGCGAGTTCGGAAACCTGTTCGCGGATCCGGAGGCTCTCGATCCGGCCGCGGAGGCGACCGACTCGCTGCGGCGGCTCGCCGTTCGGCGCGCGGTTGCCGGGCTTCCCGAGCGGGAGGCGCGGATCCTCGAGCTGCGCTTCGGCTTCGACGAGGAGCCCGCGTCGCTGGAGCAGATCGGCCGCGAGCTCGGGATCACCCGGGAGCGCGTCCGGCAGCTGGAGGCGAAGGCCTTCGCCAGGCTCCAGGACGAGCTCGACGGCTTGGCCGAGGCAGCCTAAGCGGTTACCACTTCGATCGGCGTCCGCGGCGACTCGTGTAGAGGAGCTTCGCGGGCGCCGATCGCATTCCGGCTTGCTCGAACTGCTCGCGGTGGCCGAGTCGCCGCGCCACGCGGCTGGTGTCGGCCTGCTGCTCGGGCAGGACGAAGGTGATCGCGGTGCCGCTTCGGCCGGCGCGGCCGGTCCGCCCGGTCCGGTGCACGTAGCCCTTGTCCTCTTCCGGCGGGTCGAAGTTGATGACGTGCGAGACGTCGTCGAGATCGAGCCCGCGGGCCGCGACGTCCGTCGCGACGAGCGTCTCGACCTTGCCCGTTTCGAACCTGGACAGCGCGCGCTCGCGGGCGTTCTGGGTCATGTCGCCGTGCATCGCGGCCGCGGTGACACCTTGACGGGCGAGCTTCTGCACGAGGCGGTCAGCCCCGCGCTTGGTGCGCACGAACACGAGCGTCGAGCTGGACGACCGGATGTGCTCGACCAGCGTCTCGACCTTGGTGTCGGCCGTGACGGCGACGAAGTGGTGCTCGATCTCGCCCGGCTGCTGCGAGACCGAGAGCTCGCCCTCGATCCGGGAGGCGCTGTTCGTGTACTTGCGGGCGAGCTCGCCGACGGTGCCGTCGAGCGTGGCCGAGAAGAACATCGTCTGCCGGTTCCGGGGCAACCGGCGCACGAGCTTGTCGACCTGCGGCTGGAAGCCCATGTCGAGCATCCGGTCGGCCTCGTCGAGGACGAAGGAGCGCACGCCCGAGAGATCGACCAGCTTCCGTGAAGCGAGGTCCTCGAGCCGGCCGGGCGTGGCGACGAGGATGTGGGCGCTCTTGATGCGCTTTGCCTGCGAGCGAAGCGGGACCCCGCCGTAGGCGGGGGCGACCGAGAGGCCGCGCGCCTTCGCGAGCGGCTGGAACTCTGCCGTCACCTGGGCGGCGAGCTCGCGCGTCGGAACGAGCACGAGCGCAGAGGGCCGCGCATCGGCCGCGTCGGTTCGCTGGACGATCGGCAGCACGAACGCGAGCGTCTTGCCCGAGCCGGTCGGCGAGCGGACGAGTATGTCCAGCCCGCGCAGCGCGTCCGGCAGGGCGAGTTCCTGGATGGTGAACGGCTTGTGAATCTGGCGAGCGGCGAGCGCGGCCACAACGGGCGCGGACACGCCGAGCTCGCGGAAAGACTGGTTCGACATGAAGTTCGACTCCTTTTCGGGTTCGAGACTTGCCTGCCTCGAAACGCCCGAAGGAGGAACGAGAAGCTCATCTCACAGGGGCGGCCCCATTGCCGTCCCGTGCTCGCACCGTAGCAGGCGATCGCTACGCTGGCGCGATGCCCAGCGAGAAACCCGAGCCGCTGACCCAGGCTCAGAAGGCGCAACTCGAGACCGAGCTCGCCGAGCTCGAAGGCCCTCGCCGAGCGGCTGCCGTCGAGGCGATCAAGACCGCGCGGGGCTTCGGCGACCTCTCCGAGAACTTCGAGTACCACGCCGCGAAGAACGACCAGGGCCTGCTCGAGATGCGGATCAGGGTGCTGCGGGACCGCCTCAGCCGCGCCGTGCTCGTGGACGAGCAGCCGGCGGCCGACGGCAGGGTGGGCGTGGGGTCGAAGGTCGAGCTCGAGGACGAGCAAGGGGCGCGGATGGAGCTCGAGATCTCGAGCGTCGGCGGCGTCTCGCCGGACTCGCCGGCGGGCCGCGCGCTGATCGGCGCGAAGGGCGGCGACGAGGTCGAGATCGCCGCACCCAGCGGCGCCTGGCGCGCCCGCGTCATCTCCGTCGGGCCCTAGACGGCAAACGCCGAGGGCTATCCTTGCCAGGCCGCCCCCGTCGACTAGCGGTCCAGGTCACGGCCCTTTCAAGGCCGTAGCGCGGGTTCGAATCCCGCCGGGGGCATTTCCGCCCGCCCCTCGCTGCTCAAACGGGGTCACCCGAGTGGGTGATGTGACGCCGCCTTTTGTCCCCGATGGTTTGAGTGCCCGTACTAGGCCACCTGCGGCGATGACAAATAGGCAAATTCAACGAGAAACCAACGACTCGGACGGCGCCGTTGCGACCGCTGAGTTCGCGTCGTCCCTGCAAGGCCTGCTCGCCGTCAGCCGGGCAGTCCGAAGCGGCGCGGACGTCGGTTCCGTCCTCGACACGATCGCGCGCGCAGTCTCCGAGACGCTCGGATTCCAGACGGTCGTCCTCAACGTCTACCGGCCCGAGTGGGATGACTTCTACGTCGAGACGGTTTACGGCAGCACGCTCGTCCGGAAGGCGCTGCTCGGCCAGATCTATGACTGGGACAGCTGGAAGCCGCTGCTCGACCCGAAGTTCCTGCGCGCGGGCGCGTACTTCATCCCGAACGACGCTTTCGACTGGTCGCAGCACATGGGCGCACGGTTCGTCCCCGCCGGCGAGCCGCTCGACGACACGCCGAAGGCCTGGCACCCGAACGACGAGCTCTTCGTCCGGCTCGAGCGCTCGGACGGCCAGATCCTCGGGGTCATGTCGTTCGGCGAGCCCCTCGACGGCCTCCGCCCGACCGACGAGCAGCTGGCCCTCGCCGTGACGCTCGCTTCGCACGCGGCCCTCGCACTCGAGATGGCCCAGGAGCGCGAGCGGCTGGAGCGCCACCAGACCGGCCTCGAGCAGCTGTTGCGCGTCTCGTCGCAGCTGCCACAGACGATGACCACCGACGCGATCCTCAACTCGGTCTGCGAGGCGGTACAGGAGGCGCTCGGCTTCGACAAGGTCTTGATCGAGCTCCGCGACCAGGACAGCGAGCTGCTGCGCCCCGCGGCAGCCGCCGGCTGGGACGATAGCGACGAGGCAAGGACCGCGGTCCTCGAGCTCGCGCTGATCTCGCGGCTCTTCGAGCCTCGCTTCGAGATCGCCGGCTGCTACCTCGTCCCGCGCGATGAGGCCGAGCGCAGGGTCGGCCGGAGCCAAGTCGTCTACGAGTCGGTTCGCAACGGACGCGGGCCTGCCGCCTGGAACCATCACTGGCTGGTCGTCCCGCTCTACGACACCGACGGCACCGTCCGCGGAGTCCTCTGGGCCGACGAGCCGAACAATCGCCTGCTGCCCACCGAGAACGTCCTCCAGGCGCTGCGGATCTTCGCGAACCACGCGATGGAGGCGCTGGCCGTCGCGACCCAGCTCGCCGAGACGCGCTTCCTTGCCGACCACGATCCCCTCACGCGCCTGCTGAACCGCCGGGCGCTCCTACGCGAATTGCAGGAGGCAGGCGAACGTTCCCAGCACCGCGCGCTCGCGCTCGTGTTCCTCGATCTCGACAACTTCAAGCAGATCAACGATCGTCACGGGCACGCGATCGGTGACCGGGTGCTCGAGAAGTTCGGCTCCTTGCTCGAGGAGCTCGTGCGCAGCGAGGACTGGGCTTTTCGTGTCGGCGGCGACGAGTTCGCGTTGCTGCTGCGCGAAGCCGGCGAGGAGGACGCGCGCGAGGTCGTGGCCCGGATCATCGACGCGATCGAGGCGAACATCGACCCGCTCGTGCGCACGCTGAGCGCGAGCTTCGGGATCGCAACCGGCAGCTGCGGGCAGGAGCCCGAGGAGCTGCTCCGAATCGCTGACGAGGCGATGTACCAGGCGAAGCGTTCCGGAACCAGAATCGAGGTGGCCGCTTGAGCGCGGAGCCGCAGGGCGATCTCGCGGGCCTCGCACGGCCCGTCGCGCTGGCGGCGACGCTCGAGCCGCTTTCACGCCTCGTCGCGTTCTCGCGCGCGATCGCCTCAGAGCGGGTCGAGCAGCGGATGCTGCGCGTCGCCAGCCGCGAGCTGACACTGATGCTGAACGGCGAGGCATGCCTCGTCTCTCAGCTCGAGGAGGGACTGCTGCGCGAGGTCGCCGACTACTCGAGCTCCGACCGCCAAGTCGCACGCGGGCTCAGCTACTACCTCGCCGACTACCCGAGCACGGCGGCGGTTCTCGAGTCCGGAGTCCCATGCTCGATCTCCGCCGACGACAAGGGAGCCGATCCCGCCGAGCTCTTCGTCCTCAGGGAGATGGAGATGCAGTCGGTGCTGATCGTCCCGCTGACCATCGAGACACGCACCTGGGGCCTGATCGAGATTTACGACTCGCGCACGCGCGTCTTTTCCGGAGTCGAGCGATACCTCGCGGAGCTCGCGGTGACGCACATCGGCGCGCTCCTGTCCGGTTTCGAGCACGAGGAGCGGGCCCAGCGGCTCTACCGCGAGACACTCGCGTCGCTCTCGAACGCGCTCGAGGCCAAGGACGCCGTCACGAGCCAGCACACCGAGGAGGTCGTCCGGCTCGCCGTCGCGGTCGCCGCGGAGCTCGATCTCGACCTCGACGCCGTGCGCAACGTCGAGCTCGGAGCCGTCCTCCACGACATCGGCAAGGTTCGCGTTCCGGAGTCGATCCTCAACAAGCCCGGCCCGCTCACCGACGAGGAGTGGACGGTCATGAAGACCCACCCCGAGGTCGGCGAGCACATCCTCAGGCCGATCCAGTCACTGAACGGGATCCTGCCGATCGTGCGGCACCACCACGAGCGCTGGGACGGTGGGGGGTATCCGGACGAGCTCACCGGCCGTGCGATTCCGCTCGGCGCGCGGATCGTGGCGGTCTGCGACGCGTACCGCGCGATGACCGAGAACCGGCCTTATCGCTCGGCGCTGTCTTCGGACGAGGCTCGCAAGGAGCTCCACGAGGGCTCCGGCAGCCCCCCGAGCGGCTAGGTCTTATTCGGCGCTGCGAACGGGTGCGAGCGGGGCAAGCCCCGAGATCTTGTTGCACTTCGCGCAGTAGATCGCGACCTGAACGCCGGGAGACGCCGCTTCGGAGCTCACGTTGTACTGCTGCGCGCCCTGGAAGCGCTTCAGCTCGCCGACCTGCTTCCAGAAGGCCCGCGTCTGGCCGTGGAGCTTCACCAGGTAGACGTAGGTCTCCGGCGCCTCCTTCGTCATGAAGGTGCTGCTGAGCCGTAGCCGCAGGCCGCCGGAGGGCTCGCGCACGAGCGAGGCCGTGCCCAGAGTGCTCCACGTGATCGAGCGGAACTTGCCCTGCGCGAGAACGCGCGGCGTGCCCTGGGCGAGCGCGCTGCCCGAGTCGCCGCGGCCGACGGCGAGTCCCGCGCCCAGGCCGGCGAGCACCGCCGTCACGATCAGGGCAAGCGCCAGTCGAGGCCGTCCCGGGAAAATCTTCATCGCGCTCTTTCCAACTGTGCCATACGGCCGATCTGGCAAGCTAGATTCGAGGGCGGTTAGCTCAGTTGGGAGAGCACCTTTAACACGGGGGAAACCCGGTTTCCCCCGTGAGCCCCCTCGTCATGTTCCAGAAGCTCAACGAGGCCGGCTAAGCCGGCCTCTCTTGCGTCGTCGTTCGCACGTCTATCCTCATAGCAGCGGGCGGTTAGCTCAGCTGGGAGAGCGCCTGCCTTACAAGCAGGAGGTCGCGCGTTCGAGCCGCGCACCGCCCATCGCGTCGCACAACTCTGACACGACTCCGTAACCGGCCCGGATCTGGGCGCTCGACCGGCTGGTGGAAGGCGGCGTCCGGGTGCTGAACGGCCCTACGGCCCTGATGGCCGCTCACGACAAGCTTCTGACCGCGCGCTTCCTTCGGCGGGCGGCAGTGCCGCATCCGCGCACGGTCCTGATCGAGCGGCACAAGGACCAGCCCGACATCGATTTCCCGGGGGGCGGGCGAGGTCCTCGAAGCTGCCGTGCTCGCGCAGACCTAGACTCCTCCGGTGCTGATCGCACAGATCTCCGACGTCCACGTCGGCGGCGGCCGTTACCGGCCGGAGCTTCTGCGGACGGCGCTCGACGAGATCAACGCCGCCGAGCCGGACCTTGTCGTCGTCGCAGGCGATCTGACCGACGACGGCTATCCGGACCAGTACCCGGAGGCCCGCGAGGAGCTCTTGCGGATCGAGTGCGAGCAGGTCGTCCGCGTTCCGGGCAACCACGACGCCCGCAACGTCGGCTACCTGCGGTTCGAGGACACCTTCGGCGCTCGCGACTCGCGGCTACGGCTCGAGCGGCCCGACGGAGAGGTTGCGCTGGTCGCGGTGGATTCCTCGAAGCCCGACCTCGACGAGGGTGAGATCGGCCGGGAGCACTACGGCTGGATCGAGGAGGGCTTCGCGGGCGAGGCAGAGCTGCGGGTCTTCGTCTGCCACCACCACCTGATGCCGATCCCGGGGACAGGGCGCGAGCGCAACCAGGTGCTGGACGCAGGTGACGTGCTTTCGCTGCTTCGCCAGAGCCGGGTCGACCTTGTCCTCGCGGGCCACCGCCACGTCCCTTACGTATGGCCGGTCGCCGGGATGCTGCTTGTGCATTCCGGGACGGTCTCCACGCTGCGAACCCGCGGGTTTCCGCATCCCGCTTACAACCTGGTGCGTGTCGAGGGCGGGCGCATCTCGGTCGAGCTCCGCATTCCGGGAGGCGACGGGCAGAGCATCGGCGACTTCCCCCGCGACTGGCCGGAGGAGATCTCGGCGCGGCACTCCGATCCGTTCGTCCGCGCGCAGCGCGGCGTCACGCTCGTCGAAGACGGAGACTGACCCTTGTGCATCGCCGCATTTGCGCCGATATACGGCAGGTGGAAGCTGCGGAGCAGTCCTGGCGGCCGCTTGGTGAGTTGCTGGTCACCAAGGGCCTCGTCACCGAAGACGAGCTCAGCCGTGCCCTGAAGGAACAAGAGGAGACGGGAAGCTTGCTCGGGACGATCCTCGTCGAGCGCGGCTTCGTTTCCGGGCCCGCGCTGGCCATCGCGCTGGCCGAGCAGTACGGCGTCGAGCTGGACACCGAGCGCGGCTTCGGCACCGGCTTGTGGGCCGAGATCGACCGCCGGCATCGCGCCGGCCGCGGCGTTCCTCGCGAGGAGGAGGAGGAGAACGTGGTCAGGCTCGAGCCCGCCAAGGCGCCGCAGCTCGAAGCCGTTCCGGATCCCGACCCGGAGCTCGACCGGCTCCAGGCCGAGAACCGCCGGCTTCTAGCGGAGATCGCTCGGCTCCAGTCCGAGTTCACCCGCTTGAAGGTCGTGGAGACGCCGGAGCAGCCGTCGAGCCACGTCGTCTTCGTGCCGACTCCCGAGCGCTACCTGCTGCTCGAGCGGCAGGGGCCTCCGCCTGATCCCGGCGACGAGCTGGAGCTCTCCGAGGGCCGCTTCGTCGTCGGCAAGCTCGGCCGCGCCCCGTTCCCGGGCGAGCGCCGGCCCTGCGTGTTCCTGCTGGCGACTTAGGCGACCGGCTGGACCACGAGCACGCTGCCGTAGCCCGGTGCGGGGGCGATCTCGATGTAGCGGAAGATGTTCGAGGCCGTCAGATCGTCCACGTTCCGCTTCTCCTTCGCACTGAGCTGGCCCGATTCCGGCGGCTGCGCCTGGGGGAGCGTGCGGCGCAGGGGGTGATCAAGAGGAGTCTTGAGGTCGCTCCGGTGGAAGAACAGCGTCAATGACAGCTTCGCCTTCGCCGAGTCGGGCGGGAAGAAGACCAGCACGTTGTCGACCGGGTCCTCGTACTTGAGCGTATAGAGCGCGAGCTCGAGCGCTTCGCGGCGAAGCGCCGTGCCGCGTGTCGGAGTCGGCTTCCCGTCGCCGATGCTGCAGCGCTTCCCATCGCCGCAGAGGATGAAGATGACGCTCCTGTTCTTGTCGTAGAGCTTGAAGTCGGCGAGGGTCTTCGGCGGCGATTTCGTCGGAATCCCGATCGCGCGCACGTTGCTGCTCCGCGGGCTGCCGACCCTCACCGCGGCGAGCTGATTGCCGGTCGCCTGCTGGTAGGACTGACCGATGTGATCTGCGATCTCCAGCACCTGCGAGGGACGAGACGCGGAGCTGGGCTGCCAGCTCGACCAGGGCGGCGGCGGCTTGGGGCCCGGCCGCTTGAGGAGCACCGCGAACGCGCCGAGCCCGCCGCCGACGGCCGCGCCCAGCAGGAGGTACGCGACGGCGAAACGGGCGCGCGTTCCTAGAGCACGGGCCACGCCGCCTCCTTGGTGAAGTCCAGCTTCGGCGCCTTCAGCTTCGCCGACTCCAGGATCTCGACCAGCTCGTCGCCGAACAGCTCGCGCCGCTCGATGAGGGCGTCCGCGATCTTCTCGACCGCGGCCTTGTTCTGCGCGATCAGCGCGTGCGCGGTGACGTAGGCCTGGCCGAGCAGCTGGGCAGCGAGCGAGCGCTTGTCGCGGTCGTTGAGCACCCCGGAGAGCGGGTCGTGCCCGAGCGGGCCGCCGTCGCCGGTGCGGTTCATGATCTGCGTCCCGATCAGCTCGAAGCGCTTGCTGATCTTCTCGCGGCGCTCGTCGAGCGTCTTCTTCGTCGGCCGGCCGTTCGAGCCGCCGTTGACCTCGATCTGCTCGGGCGCCATGCCGCAGGCCCCGACCATCCAGGCCGCCCGGGCGGTCGCGCTCTGCACGTCGCCGCCTACTCCCGTCGTGTTCTCGCCGTAGAAGACGCGCTCCGCGGCCATCGCTCCGAGAGCCCAGATCAGCTGCGCCATCTCCTCCGAGCGCCAGGAGCTGAAGCGCTCCTCCTTTTCGCGCGCCTGGTGGTGGCCGAGCGCCGCGCCGCGCCGCTTGATCGAGAGCCGGGTCGATTCCGCGCCCTTCAGGTAGACGTGCGCGGCGGCCGCATGCCCGGCCTCGTGGATCGCGACCGACCGCGTCTCCTCGGGAACGTACTCGGTGCCGATCGCCGTTCCCGACTCGACGGTCGTCATCGCCTCGACGATGTCCTCCCAGGCGAAGGCGAGGCGCCCGTCGTGGTGGGCGATCGTCAGCGCCATCGAGCAGACCTGCTCGATCATGGCCGGCGAGTAGCCGTTGGTGACGCGGGAAAGCTCGTCGCGGCGCTTCTCGGTGTCGAGGTCCTCGTCGTGCGAGACCTTGTCCAGGTAGAGGTCGAAGATGTCGAGCCGGTCGCGCTTCGTCGGCGTCCGGAACCAGACGTGGCGGCCCATCCGGCCCGGGCGCGTCAGGGCGGGGTCGAGCATCTCCATCGGGACGTTCGTCGCTCCGATGAAATAGATCTGGCCGCCGCTCGGCCTCGAGTGCGGCAGGCGCAGCGGAATGCGGCCGAGGCGGCGCGGGACGACGTAGAGGGCGTCGAGCACCTTGTTGTTCAGGCTCGTAATGATCCGGCTGAGGAAGGGCGGGTTGTCGATCCCGTCCATCACGATCAGGAGCTGGTTCAGCGCGAGCTGCCCACCGCCCCCGAACATCCCCGGGATGGCGCCGCCGCCCTGCGTCAGGATCCGCGGGAGGAACGTTCGGGTGAAACCGGGGCGGACGCCGGTTTCGCGCTCGGCGAACAGTCGCTCGCGCCAGGCGCGCGATTCGAGCACGAGGTCCTCGCTCTGGTTCAGCGCACCGTTGGGCCCGAAGAAGCAGACGTCGTGGAAGCTCGACGGCTTGGGGGTCATCGCCCCAGCGGCTCCGCCGAGCGACTGGCGCCGCATCCCCACCGCATCGATCTCGTCGATGAAGACGATGCACTGGCCGCCCCATTTGCGGGCGAGCTTCTTCGCTTTGCGCGCCATGAAGCGGACGATGATCACGTCCATGCCGATGAAGGTCTGCGCGAAGCCGGAGCCCGGCATCGTCACGATCGGCGAGTTGAACCCGGTCGCGATCGCCTTGGCGAGCATCGTCTTGCCGGTTCCGGGCGCGCCGAGGAAGAGGAGCCCGCGCTCGCGTCGGCCGCCCGCCTGCTCGAAGGCCTCGCCCGACTGCCAGAGGTTGACCACGCGACGAACCTCTTCCTTCGCCTCGGCCTGCCCGCGGACGTCGTGGAGCTTCACGCCCCAGTCCGCGTCGCCGGGCTCGAAGCCCCGGATCTGCGAGATGCCCATCAAGAGCATCGGGCCGAGCAGGATCCCGAAGTTGAAGAGGAAGAAGAAGCCGAAGAGCAGCCCGTACGAGGCGTAGCTGGGGGCCCGTGTCAAGCGGTGGACGAACCAGCGCCAGGCGTCTCCGCCCGTGCCGAGAAAGCTCGTGTCGTCGATGCCGTAACGCAGCAGCCGAACGACGTACACCGCCACGATGATCAGAAAGGTGAAGTAGGCGACCTTTGCCCAGAAGCGCCAGAACCAGACGCGCCGCCTGGCGACGACGTCCTCCTCGCGCAGTTGCGCGCTGTCGATTCCGAAGAGGCTCGGCCAGCGGATGAAGCGGTGGAAGAGGAGATCGAGCAGGCCGCGGAAGGCGGCAATTGCCAGCAGCGCGCCGAGGAGCGACCAGCCGATCGCCCAGCGCTCCTGCTTGTGCAGGTAGATGAAGACCGCGGGCGAGGAGAGGACAGCAACCCCCGTCGCAACGCGGCGCAGCGAACGCCACTGGGCGTTCAGCAAACGCTGCTCTTCCCCTGAGAGCACCCCCGTCGCGACCAGGTCCGTGCTCATTTCCGCAGTGTAGATGTCACTAAGCTCACGTACTTGGACGCCGCAGCTTCGGATCTGTTTGCGGCTGAGGAGATCGAGCGGGCGCGCTCGTACCACCGGCCGCTCTACCGCGCGCTCGGTTTGGACCTCCTCCTGGAGCTCGGCGTGCTGGCCGCGATTGCGTTCGGACCGCCCGGGGACTGGCTGGCGGGCGCGACGGGCGGCTCGTGGTGGGCGCGGACGATCGAGCTCGTCGCGCTCGTCACGGGGGTCGGGACGCTCGTGCGGCTGCCGCTGTCGGCCTGGCGCGGCTGGCTCTACGAGCGGCGCTGGGGCTTCTCGACGCAGACGCTGCGCGGCTGGCTCTCGGACAAGACGAAGGGGCTCGTCATCGGTGTCGCAGTCTCGAGCCTTGCGCTGGTGCTGCTGCTCGGCTCGGTGCGCGCGTGGGACGGCTGGTGGCCTGCGGTCGCGGCTCCGGGGGCCGCCCTGTTCGTCCTGTTCCTGAGCGTGCTCGCACCGTTGCTGTTCGAGCGGCTCTTCAACCGGTTCTGGCCGCTTCCCGACCGGGAGCTGGCCGGTGAGCTGACGGAGCTCTCGCGCCGGGCAGGCGTTCCCGTGCGGACGATCCTCGTCTCGGATGCGAGCCGGCGGACGCGCAAGCACAACGCCTACGTCTCGGGGCTCGGGCCGACTCGCAGGCTGGTGCTCTTCGACACGCTGCTCGAGGACGTTCCGCGCGAGGAGCTCCGCGGTGTGGTTGCGCACGAGCTCGGCCACCGGCGGCACCGGCACGTTGCGGCCGGGACGCTGCTCGCGATGGCCGGCACCGCGGTCGCCGTGCTCGTGTTGTGGGGTTTCCTGTCGTGGCACGGGCTGCTCGCGGCTGTGGGCGCCGATGGGCCGGCCGGCCCGCGCGTGGTCCCGCTCGTGCTGCTCGCGTCGTCGCTGCTCGAGCTCGGCGCGCTGCCGCTCGGGACATGGCTCTCGCGCCGCTGGGAGCGGACTGCCGACCGCTTCGCGCTCGAGCTCACGCGGGACGGCGCAGCGCTCGAGCAGATGCACCGGCGACTCGCCCTCGCGAATCTCGCGGACCTCGACCCGCCGCGGCTCCTTTACGCGCTGCTGTTCACGCATCCGACGCCTCCGGAGCGGATAGCCGCCGCCAGAATGGGATCGTGAGCCACACGCAGGAGCACGAACATTCCGCCGATCGGCGGCCGCTCGCCCTGGCGCTGGTCCTGATCGTCGGGCTGATGGCGGGCGAGATCGTCTTTGGTGTCGTGGCCGGGTCCCTCGCCCTGATGGCGGACGCGGGGCACATGCTCACCGACGCGGCGGCGCTGGGGCTCGCGCTTGCGGCGGCCTCGTTCGCAGGCCGTCCGGCCCGAGGCCGCTGGACGTTCGGGTTCCGCCGGCTCGAGATCCTCGCGGCACACGTCAACGGGATCACCCTGGTCGTCGTCGGGGTGGTGATCGTCTACACGGCGATCCGTCGCCTCGTCGACCCCCCGACCGTGCGCGGCGGGCTCGTCCTCGTCGTCGCGCTCGCGGGGATCGCGGTGAACCTCGCGGCGACCGCGCTGCTCCGCGCTCCGAGCCGCAAGAGCCTGAACATCCGCGGCGCGTTCTTGCATGTCGTGACCGACCTGGCCGCGTTCGCCGGGACCGCGCTTGCGGGCGGCCTCGTGCTCGCCACCGGGTGGGACCGCTTCGACCCCATCGCGAGCCTCCTCGTGGCGGCGTTGATCTTCTGGTCGAGCTTCTCCCTGCTACGCGAATCGACGCGAATCCTGCTCGAGGTCTCTCCGGACGAGCCGCACGAGATCGCGGGGGAGATGCTCGGCGTGCCGGGCGTCGTCGAGGTGCACGACCTCCATGTCTGGACCGTCGGCAGCGGTTTCCCGTCGGCGTCCGCCCACGTCCTGGTCGAGCCCGGAGCCGACTGCCACGCGATCCGCCTCGAGCTCGCGAACCTCCTTGGTGAACGATTCGGACTCAGCCACTCGACGCTTCAGGTCGAGCACGGACATGCCCCCGCCCACGAGGGCAACCTGCCGATCGCCTCGCGTTAGAGTCCACACGTGGCGGGGCTCGAGGGAAAGACCGCGATTGTCACCGGCGCCTCGAGCGGTATCGGGGCGGCGATCGCGCAGGCTCTCAAGGCGAACGGCGTGCGGGTTGCCGGCGGCGCGCGCCGCGCCGATCGGCTCGAGACGGACATCGCGCTCGAGCTCGACGTCACCGACCCGGCGAGTTGCGAGCGGTTCGTCGCCGACGCCGTACAGGAGCTCGGCGGCCTCGACGTGCTCGTCAACAACGCCGGCCTCGGCCTCGGCCGCGACCCCTTCGACAAGAGCACGGAGGAGGACGAGGAGACGGTCCTCGAGACGAACGTCCACGGCGTCCTGCGCATGACGCGGCTCTGCCTCCCGCACCTGCGCGACGGCGGGCATATCGTCAACATGGGCTCGATCGCGGGCCGCCAGGCGTACGAGAACGCCGCCGTCTACGTCGCCTCGAAGTACGCCGTGCGCGGTTTCACGTACGCCCTCCGCGAGGACCTGCTCGGACGTCCGATCCACTTGGCGACCGTCGACCCGGGCCTGGTCGAGACGAACTTCTCGCGCGTTCGCTTTCGCGGCGACGAGGAGAAGGCGAACGCCGTCTACGCCGGGGTCGAGGCGGTCCGCCCGCAGGACGTGGCCGACTGCGTGATCTTCGTGCTCACCCGCCCACCGCACGTCAACATCGACGAGCTCGTCGTCAAGGCCCTGGCCCAGTCGACCCCGGTTCGCATCGTCCGCGACGCCTGATGGCGCTCACGATCCTCGAAGGCTCGACGTTCTGCATCTGCGACGAGCGCGGCGACATCGACGGCGAGACGCAGGGCCTCTTCGCCGACGACACGCGCTTCCTCTCGCTGCTCCGCCTGACCGTGAACGGCGCGAAGCCGCTGCTGCTCTCGTCCGGAGTCGTCGAGTACTTCTCCGCGGCGTTCTACCTCCGCAACCCGCCGGTTGGGGGGCTGCCGCACGACACCGTCTCGATCACGCGGCACCGGTTCGTCGGCGAGGGCATGCAGGACCTGATCGTTATCCAGAACCAGGGCATGGAGCCGCTCTCGTTCGATGTCGCCCTCGAGCTGGGCACGGACTTCGCAGACATCCTGACCGTCAAGGAGCACGACTTTGCCCTCGGCGACCCGGTCCGGGCGACGCCGCTCCCGGCTATCGCCGACGTGCACCATCGCTTCGACGCCGAGGACAACCAGTTCGTCTTCCCGGAGCAGGACGGCGCCGGCGCGGCGAGGACGCAGGTGATCCTCTCCCAGCCCGGGAAGGTCGAAGGCTCGAAGGTCACCTACCGCCTCGAGCTCGGGCCCCGAGACGCCTGGGAGCTGCGGGTCGACATCGTCGCGTCGATCGACGGCGACTCGATCGCGCCCCGGAGCGCCGAGCGCCGCTTCGGCGAGGAGATGACGCGCGTCCGCGAGTCGCTCGCGGCGTGGCAGCTCCGCGTGCCGCAGATCCGCAGCGACTGGGACGACCTTGGGCACACCTTCCTCCAGTCGGTCTCCGACCTCGCCTCGCTGCGGATGCGCGGCGGCGGGCGCGCGGGGCGGCTCCCCGCGGCAGGCATGCCGTGGTTCATGACCGTCTTCGGCCGCGACACGATCATCACGTGCCTGCAGACGCTGCTCTTCGGCCCCGAGCTGGCGCGGACTGCGCTGGAGGTGCTCGCCGAGCTGCAGGCCACGGAGGACAACGCGGAGATCGACGCCGAGCCGGGCAAGATCGTCCACGAGCTGCGCTCCGGGAAGGCCGCGCAGAACTGGTTCCACACCTACTACGGCACCGCCGACGCGACGCCGCTCTATCTGATCCTGCTCTCGGAGGTGTGGCGCTGGACGGACGACTCGGCGCTCGTGCGCACGCTGAAGGAGCCTGCGCTGCGGGCGCTCGGTTGGATCGACCAGTACGGCGACCGCGACGGGGACGGCTTCGTCGAGTACGAGCGCCGCACACCGCACGGGCTCGCTAACCAGTCGTGGAAGGACTCCGGCGACTCGCAGCGCTTCCACGACGGCTCGATCGCCCAACCGCCGATCGCCCCGTGCGAGGTGCAGGGCTACGTCTACAACGCGAAGCGGCGCATGGCCGAGCTCGCGCGCGAGATCTGGCGCGACCGGCCCTTGGCGGAGCGGCTCGAGCGAGAGGCGCAGGAGCTCCATCGCGCCTTCAACGAGCGCTTCTGGACGGACGCGCGCGGCGGCTACTACGTCCTCGCGCTGGACGGCGAGAAGCGGCAGGTCGACTCGCTCTGCTCGAACGTCGGCCACCTGCTCTGGAGCGGGATCGTCCCCACCGAGCGCGTGGACGCCGTCGTCGACGCGCTGATGGGAGAGGAGCTCTGGTCCGGCTGGGGCGTCCGGACGATGTCGACCGGCGACGCGGGCTACAACCCGCTCTCGTACCACAACGGCACGGTCTGGCCGCACGAGAACTCCCTGATCGCGCAGGGGCTCGCGCGGCACGCTCGCTGGCCCGAGGCGCAGCGGATCGTGCGCCGGATGCTGGGCGCCGCGTCGCACTTCCACTACCAGCTGCCCGAGGTCTTCGCGGGCCTGCCGCGCGCGGAGACGCCGTTTCCGATCGCCTACCCGACCGCCGCGCGTCCGCAGGCCTGGGCCGCCGGGACGCCCGTGCTCCTGCTCCAGGTGCTGCTCGGCCTCGAGCCGGACCGCCGCCGCCACCAGCTCGAGACCTTCGCGCCCGAGGAGCTGCCCTCCTGGGCCGGCCGCTCGCTGCGCCTCTCGTCGATCCGCGCCTTCGACCGGCAATGGGACGTCCGCGTCGATCGTGGGCATGTAACGGTGGAAGAGGTCTGATGCGCATCGCAATCCTCGCCCCGCCCTGGTTCGCCGTCCCGCCGTCGGGCTACGGCGGGATCGAGTGGATCGTCTGGCTGCTCGCGGATGGGCTCGCCGACCAGGGCCACGACGTGACGCTCTTCGCCTCGGGCGACTCACACACCAAGGCGAAGCTCGAGGCGGTCTTCGAGCACGCGCCGAGCGAGCTGATCGGCCGCTCGCTCCCGGAGCTGCGCCACGTCCTAGCGTGCTACGACCGCGCGGACGAGTTCGACGTCATCAACGACCACACGGGCCACCTGGGCGCGGTGCTCGGCGGCGTCTCCAAGGCGCCGGTCGTGCACACCGTCCACGGGCCGCTCGACGGCGAGCCGGGCCTCGTCTACCGGAGCATCCAGAAGGTTGCTCCGCAGGTCGGGCTGATCTCGATCTCGATGAACCAGCGCCGGCCGCATCCGGACCTGAACTGGGTCGCGAACATCCCCAACGCGCTCGACCTCGAGCACTATCCGTGCAAGCCGCATCTCGGCGACTACCTCCTCTTCCTCGGCCGCATGAACCACGAGAAGGGCGCGCACCGCGCCGTCGCGGTCGCGATGGAGCTCGGTCTCCCGCTGAAGCTGGCCGGGAAGATGCGGGAGCCCCGCGAGCGCGAGTACTTCGCCGAGTTCGTCGAGCCGCACCTCGGAAACGGGATCGAGTACCTCGGTGAGGTCAACCACGGAACGAAGGTCGAGCTGCTGCAGAACGCGCGCACGACGCTCTTCCCGATCGAGTGGGAGGAGCCTTTCGGCCTGGTCATGATCGAGTCGATGGCGTGCGGGACGCCCGTGATCGCGACGCGCTTCGGCGCCGTGCCCGAGGTGATGGGCGAAGGGCAAGGTGGGATCGTGGTCGACCAGTGGCGCGAGATCCCCGAGGCGATCGCGCGCGCGGACGAGATCGACCCGCTCGAGTGCCGCCGCTACGTGGAGGAGCGTTTCGCCCCCGAGCGGATGGTCGGCGACTACGAAGAGGCCTACCGCAAGGCGCTCTGAAGGGGGATTGGGGCCCCGGGCTGCTTCTGCCGATATCCCTGATTCCTGCTGGCCCCTCAAAGGAGTTTTCATGCCGCGCTTCACCGATGCATTCCGCGTCGCCGAGGAATCCGGTCAGACGATGGCCGAGTACGGCGTCGTCCTCGCGCTCGTCACGCTCGCCGTGCTCGCCGCGCTGACGATGCTCGGCGCCAATGTGAGCAGCGCCCTGACCGGCATCGCGAACGTGCTTCCGTAGCTGCAGAACCTTGCCCGGGGCGGCCGCCCCGCCTCGGGAATCTCACAGCGCCGACTCGAAGCCGAGCAGCGTCTCGAGCACCAGCGGCCCGATCGTCTCCAGGTCGTACCCGCCCTCCTGGACGATCACCGTCGGCAACCGGAGCCCTCCGAGCAGCTCTCCGGCCTCGCGGTACCCATCCTGCGTGACCTCGAGCGGGCTCTCAGGGTCGCCCGCGGCCGCGTCGACGCCGAGCGAGACGACGAGACCCTGCACGCTGCTCTCGCGGGCCCAGGCGACGAGGCTGTCGACGGCGTCCAGCCATCTCCCGTCGCCGGACCCCGGCGCAAGCGGCAGGTTTTTGGACCCCAGACCATGCGCGAATCCGAGGAAGTGCGGAAACCAGCCGGCCCGCGGGTCGACGTGGACGGAGCCGACGATCACCTCGCTGTTCCCGGCGAAGATCTGCTGCGTGCCGTTGCACTGATGCGCGTCGATGTCGAGCACGGCGACGCGTTCGAGGCCCAGCGCAACGGCCGCGCACGCCGCGTTGTTGAGGTAGCACGACCCGCCGTAGGCGGCGCGGCAGGCGTGGTGGCCCGGCGGACGCGTGCAGGCGTACACGACAGGCTCTCCTCCGCGCACGAGGTCAGCGGCAGTGAGCGCGACGTCGACCGCGGCGCGGGCGGCCTCCCAGGTGCCCTCGCCGATCAGCGTCATCGTGTCGTACGCGAAGAAGCCCGGCTTCGCCGGTATTGCGGTCGGCTCGACGAGTGGACCGCCGAGGCCGGGGTGGGCGAAGATGTACGGGACGACGCGGGTCTGGCCTGGATCCTCGGGCAGCCCGGAGGCTTGCCACTCGTCCCAGGCCGACTCGAGGAACCGCAGCAGGTCAGCGTCGTGGATCGACGTGAGGATCTCGTCGTCGTGGGCCTCGGCCAGGAGGAGGTCAGGCCTTGCGAGCGTGTCGAGGATCCGGTCCACCCGGGCCGGGACCTCGCTCGCCTCCGTGGGCAGCCCGACCCAGATCTCCCTGCCCGGATCATGGAGCAGGCAGCGATCGCTCCAGACGACCGGCATGGCGAGCTCCACGCGGCGACTCTACAGTCCTCCCGTGCCCGGAACTCCGTCGAAGCCGCGAGGGCCGCGACTGCGCGAGCTCGGCCTGCGGATCGGCGAGCTGGAGCCCGGCCCGTCCGACTCGATCGCGGACGTGTCGGGGATCCGGGTCGGTCACGTGACCGTCTGGCGCGACGAGCCGGAGCCGCCGGAGGGTCGCGGGACGGCGAGGACGGGTGTCACCGCTGTGGTGCCCGAGTCGCTGCCTCTACGGGCAGGCGTGGCGGTGCTGAACGGGGCCGGCGAGCTGACGGGATCGCATGGGATCCGCGAGTGGGGCCAGCTGGACACGCCGGTCTACCTGACCGCGACGATGGCGGTTGGGCGTGTCTTCGACGGCGCGGTGTCGGTCGCAGTGGCAAGCGATCCGAGTGTGGGCGTCGACGACGTGCTCATCCCGGTCGTAGGCGAGTGCGACGACAGCGACCTCAGCGAGGCGCGGGTGGTGCAGGTCGAAGGCGCCGATGCGGCGCGTGCCGTAGAGGGCGCGACAGGGTGGCCTTTCGACGAAGGCGCGGTCGGGGCGGGCACGGGGATGACCTGCCTCGGCTGGAAGGGCGGGATCGGAACGGCCAGCCGTGTTGCCGGCGACTACGTGGTGGGCGCGCTCGTC